>MTKW01014120.1_pt1 | contig 26708 bp, 23 predicted proteins | sample 1042761 | NCBI WGS metagenome assembly MTKW01 (sample SAMN06205366, study PRJNA360243) | anaerobic digester metagenome | biome: Wastewater treatment plant; feature: Anaerobic digester sludge; material: sludge; isolation source: anaerobic digester fed with sludge from wastewater treatment plant ...
CCACTTTTGGTAAATCGTTTTTCCGAATGATGTCCCAGCAGTATATTTTCCTTGATACTGCCAACGGGCAGAATACCTTCTTTTACCCGATCGGAGGGGGTATAAAAAACCCCCTCCCGGAAAAGTGACAGCGTGTCGTAATTTTTAACCGACTTTCCCTTTATGAGAATATCGCCGCTTTCTATAATCAAGGGATTGGTCAGACAGGCTGCCAGGTCGCTTTCACCGTTGCCTGTAACAGAAGCAACCCCGAAGATCTCTCCTCCATATATATCCAGGTTAATGCCTTTAAGCCCCGGTGTCTTCTCCCCGCCGGCTACATTCACATCTCTAACTGAACAAACTATCGTTTCGCTTTTCTCCTGTACTGGCAGCTCTATTTTTGGCAAAGCGCTCTCCGTTACCTTGATATCCTTTTCCATGAACATCAAGTTGACCAGCCTTTCCTTGCTCATTTCGGACCTGCCCAGGGTGCCCTGAACCCTGCCCCCCTTGAGAACAGTAACCACATTGCATGCAGCCATAACTTCTCTCATCTTGTGGGTGATAAAGATTACTGAAACCCCGCCCTCAACAAGATATTGCAGGGATTTCAGCAACTGCTGAAACTCACTTTCAACAAGCGATGTGGTAGGCTCATCCAGAATAAGAAGCCCGGCCCCCTGGTACAGTGATCGGACTATCTCTATTTTTTGTTTTATCCCAGCAGGCAGCTCCCTTACCTTGACATTCAGCGGAAAAACAAAACCAAACTCCCTCGCAAGGGTTTCAATCTTTTTTCTTTCCTTATCAGGCGAAAAAGTGAGACCACGATCACGGGAGCTGAGAATAATGTTTTCGACTGCATTGAAGTCGGGAACCAGTGTGGATAGCTGATGTACCATCCCTATACCGTTGCAGATGGAATCATAGGGGGAACGGATTTTTACCTCTTTGTTATTAATGAATATTGACCCGCTATCGGGCTGGTACAGGCCATACAATACATTCATCAGCGTTGATTTGCCTGCACCATTCTCGCCAAGCAAGCCATGTATTTCCCCCTTTTTTACTAGAAAATCACAACCGGCCAGCGCAGCGACCTCACCAAAAGACTTGGTGATCCCTTCCAAACGAACAATGGCCTCTTCACCCATAAGCTATCCCCCTTTCCGCAAAACCCTGATGGGACGGTACCCGCAACCGTCCGGGCGGCTGCGGGTACCGGTGTTAACTATTTCACATAAATTTCATCCAGTTTTTGAACAACCTCGATTTCCCCGGAGGCTACCCTGTCGGCTATTTCCTTTACTTTTGCATTTATCTCATCCGACACATTCATCAATGGAAGCTGTGTTTGCCTTGGCTTTCCTTCACCATACTCAAGTAGAATATAGCCGCCCTTTTCCCCATCCATAACCCTTTTGCAAATATCGACCATTGTTCCGCTAAAATCAAACAGATCTGTTGTTAAATAATTTTCCGGAGCATGGGTCGATTTGTCGGTGCAAATGGTGGTAATCCAGACATGGGAATCAGCTTCCTGAGCAGCAGTAAAAAGGCCAAAGCTGCCCAGATTCACGGAGCCGACGATCACATCAACACCCCTGGCAATAAGGCTCTCGGCACTCCTCCTTGTTTCCAGGGGATCATTGAAATCACCCACGTAAAGATAATGGATTTTGGCTGTCGAGCCCAGATCGTCAATAGCCTGCTGCATGGCGTTAAGCTGGGCGCGGGTAAAGGGCAGCTCACCTCCGCCGATATAACCGATGTGACCCGTTTTGGTGGTTAAAGCTGCAGCAGCCCCCTGTACATAGAACCCGGTGTGATAGTTTCGATCCAGATACCAAAAATTAGAAGGTCTGTTTGGATCATCAATATCTACCTGAGCCACAAAAGAAACATCCGGGTGATCGGCTCCTATTTCCAGGGCGGTGGCATTGTACTGCGCACCATGCAGCCAGATTACATCGTAATCATTATCAATATACTCATTGATAACCCTTCCAACATCAGGCACGGCAACACGCTCAGAATAGGACACCTCTACATCCATCTCCTGGGCCAGGTTTTGGAGCGCCATATAACCGAGGGTATTGTAATCCGCATCCTGTATCGAACCCAGCATGATCACGGCGACCTTGAAAGCCTCCGTCTCCTCCCCGGCCGTATTGCATCCGGCCATCATAAACATTGCACAAACAATTACCAGAATTAATAACATACGCATGGTTGTCTTGACCATCTCAACTACACCCTCCCCGCATAATTAGTCTGTCTGATTCTTTCACACCCGGCTTGTCAAGGTCTGTTCTTCCCTATTCAATAAGACAATACCTTTGTATAATAACACATAATTAACGGTTATTAGTTGTGAATTGTTAACAATTTCGCTTGCAGTAAAAGCAATTTCTCCCTGCCCTGGCGGCAGATTCCTCCGCGCCCTGAAGTTGGAACCGGTGGACACAGTAAAAGGAAAAACCTCCTGTCACAATCGAATATGATCAGGAGGTTAAATCAAGACTTGGGTCAAGGATCAACTGCTCGCCGGAAACAGCCCTGCTTTCAGGCCGGCAAACCCTGCCGCCCCTGGGTCATGCTTCCCTGCTCGACAGCCTGCTCCCAAGCAAATTGGCCCTGTTCTGGACCTCATTGATTAATCTTCTTTCATCCAAAAAGGTCACTTTGCCGTTTTCCAGCACCAGTTCGCCATCCACCAGCACCTCGGTCACATTGCCGGCCCTGGCCGAATACACCAGCGTGGAAATGGGATCATGCATTGGGGCGTTGTTTATCTGGAGGTAGTCTACCAGCGCCAGATCGGCTTTTTTACCCTTTTCGATCGAACCAATACTGTCCTCCAACCCTATAGCCCTTGCGCCATTAATGGTGGCCATCTCGAAGACGGTTTGTGCATTAATCGCCAGCGGGTCGCATGTGGATACCTTTTGCAATAAATTGGCGTACTTCATTGCCTCGAACATATCGTTATTATTATTAGGACTGTCTGTCCCCAGCGCTACGTTAACCCCTGACTCCAGCATTTTGGTCAAGGGAGCCACCCCGGAGGCAAGCAGCATATTGGAAGCAGGATTTGTAATAACCGTAGCGCCGTTTTTAGCGATAAGCTCAATTTCATGTTCCGAAACCCAAATGGTATGAACAGACATAAAGTCTTTATTCAACGCCCCTATCTCCGCAAAGGCTTCTATATAGCCCATGCCAAACCTATCCTTGAATAAATCATGCTCCCTTTTGGATTCTGCCACATGTGTGTGCATTTTGAGGTCGCTGTCCTGCATAATTTTCAAAGCCATTTCAACAGCTTCTCTTGTACAGAACAGATGATTAATCGGGCTGAGCATAACCTTGATCTTTCCTTTGTTATGCCATTTGCTGATCATCCTTTTACATTCCGCATAAATCTCCTCCATGGTATTTACCATATCCGGGGGAGAAGCAACCAGGTAATCCGAAAAACCGGGTGCTATAGCAACACGCAGCTTGCTGTCCACCGCAGCCTGGGCAGCCGCATCATACAGATGGTGGTTATACATCGGATAGTTCTGGTTATCGAAAACAGTGGTTGTGCCGCTTTTTAGACATTCAATATAGCCGACCAATGACGCCACATAGGCATCTTTTTCATCCATTGCGATGATCCAGGGCCAAATAGCGCCTTTTAACCAGTCTATCAAATCCAGATCCATTCCCAGTCCGCGCGTCATATAATAGCCGGTATGCGTATGAGCGTTCACCAAACCGGGTATTACAATTTTTCCCCGCGCGTCTATTGTTCTGTCCGCTTGCACATATCCCATATTTACTGTTTTATCTACTTTTTCGATAATGCCGTCAACAATATAGATCGAGCCATCTTCGATAATATCCTTGCTGCCATTCTGGGTCACTACAAGGCCATTGTTTATCAATACCCTTTGCCCATTTTTCAAATTTAACACCGCCTATAAAATTATTATCTGTTCAACATACATACAATTTATTCGTCTTGTTAAAGCGGAAGCCATTTGCGCAGGGCCGCAGCCCAATTAATAGCAGGGTGCGGCCCTTCCTGATATATCGGGTTGTTGGAACAGCCCATACATAACCAACCAACTATTCGTTTAGAAGAAATACACGGCAATCTGCGACATGATCAAAACAATAATTGCTGCTGCCGGCACGAACCTGAGGTTGTTTGATACGATCCTCAGAATTGTAGTTTGGAAACCATGGGCAGATGCAGCCACATTAACCTGAACGGGACTGATCATTGCACCAAGCGCGACAATCATCGTTACAAACCCGAAATAAGCCGTAGGAACACCTATGGCCTGCAATACAGGAACCACGAATATGAGCACAGCCGTGGTGTAAGCAGCGGCAGGTATGGCAATAAAGAAGGATATTACAAGACCCCCCAAACCGAGCAAAGCGATGGGCAGTCCTGCCGGAAGGTTTGCCAGCACCTCGAAGGTCCCTATTTCGGTCAGCATATTAATAAATCCAAGGAAAACACCGGCCATAAAAAGGTAACCCATTATAATTTTACTGCTCTCAATAAATTCACTGGCAACAATATTGAACTTTACTTTAACCAGCAGCGCCATCACCACAAGCACTACAAGAGGTATGGTTAAAGGTGAAAGCAGCTCCATGCCCGTTAAATTGTTAACAATAGGAGAAAACACTATTAGAACAAGCAAGAGAAAGAACGGGAGCGAACGTTTCCAGGGCTCAACATTTTTATCACCCAGCTCCGCCCCGTCTGCAGTTTTTCCAACGTCCTCCGGGGCACCGGCACTGCCATCGGACAATCCAGGCTTAAGAGTGCCCTCTTTTTTAGCCTTTACCACACCAATATAGGCCAGTATCGCTGCAAGCAGCCATATTATGACAGCATAAGGCCTCATAAAAGCCACATAATCAGCAACAGACATTCCCATAGCTTGAGAGATGAATGCAGACTCAGCAGCTGCCGGAGAAACGGACCAGGCAGCAGCGGAAGCAACCGATAGCGCGCCTACCACCCAGGAGTTGAAACCTATAGCTGCAAGGATCAACGGCGCAGTAATCAAAGTGTTCCCCGCCCCGGTACCCGCTACATACACCGAGAGCGCTTGAACAATTACCATGGCAGTAACAACCAGTTCCACCCTGCCCTTGAACCTGTTCTCTATGATTTTCAGGGTGGACGACATTGATCCGGCTCTGGCCAGCACCATTGCTGTTGCAGCAAATAGAATAATAGGTGCTATGCCGATCAACTCTACACTTCCATCCATAAACAGATCTGCTGCCTGCCCCAGATCCAGACCGCCAATTATCACAGCCAGAACACCGCCTACCAAACCCGCAACTATAACATGGAGCCTGAAGGGCGGCAACAGCAAAGCCAGCACAACGATCAAGGGTACAACCAATAAAAAGTCAGACATTTTGCACTGCCTCCTTTGTTTAACAACTACCTCGGTACATATTTATTTCGCCCTTATCGCCCCCTTCGCAGCGATATCCACATCCATCTGCACTGCCGGTTCTACTCTTGTAATATTTAATTTTCCTTAAATGCGGGTTAATCCTTTGTTATGATCTATCAATTCGATTGCTATACTTATGTAGAATTTATACAAGCCAGGGGGGCCGGGTGACTCCTGACAGGCAGGTATTTTTAAGCGTTCGATTCCACCGCCCTTTCCGTCAAGCAAGCGATCCCTACCGGTTTACCGAAGGGTGGGCGAACCAATCCCGGATGTTATAATAAAGAGACGGCTTACCCTTTGCCCGGAGTGCAAAAACTTTGCATTGCTGTACCTGAGCGGAGCATGCTTGCAGGGTGATGATTATATATCCGCAGTGCTGTTTCTTTGTCATACATTAACAAAGGTTTATTTTTGCAACTTATAGAATCGAATAAGGTGTAAATCAGGATGGGTTTATGGATCAGGCATTATATTAATACATAAAATACATCAAGGAACAGGTGGGGTTTAAATGGTTAGGGAAATTGCAACGCCGTCGGCTTCAATTGATGATACTGAGCAGGAAACAATTGTTGCGGCCCTGGGAGGCAATGCCATTTTACAGCCGGGACAAAAGGGAACCTTTGCAGAACAAATGAAAAATGTCTGTATGACCACGGCACAACTGGCCCAATTGATTTTAAGCGGCAAACGTCTGGTAGTTACGCACGGTAACGGTCCCCAGGTTGGGCGGATCTTTCAGCAGCAGGAAATAGGCCTGCGGTCAAGCATTCCCATGATGCCGCTTTTTGTTTGCGGAGCCATGTCGCAGGGGCAAATCGGCTATATGATTCAGCAGGCGCTCTACAATGAACTGGTCAAGGCAGGATGCCCGAAAACCGTGGTCACGCTCATATGCCAGTCCCTCGTGGACCACTCCAGCCCCGCATTCCAGAATCCCACCAAGCCTATCGGTAGCTTTTACAGTGAGGCAGAGGCGCAAAAAATGGCGGAGGAAAAGAAAGAAATCTGGAAAGAGGACAGCGGCAGGGGCTGGAGAAGGGTTGTGCCCTCCCCGGAGCCGCGGGGTTGCGCCGAGATCGAAGCGATCAAATCCTTGGTTTCACAGGATACGGTGGTCGTTGTCTCCGGTGGGGGCGGGATCCCGGTGATCCGGAACGACGGGGGGACGCTTACAGGGATAGATGCAGTTATTGACAAGGACCTGGCCGCGCAGGTGATAGCCCGGGAAACGGGGGCACAGGTCCTGCTGCTGCTAACGGACGTGACCAATGTGGCCATTGACTACATGACACCCCGGGAGAAGAAGCTCGAACAAATCGGGCTGGATGAATTAAAATCATACTATTTACAGGGGCATTTCAAGGACGGTAGCATGGGGCCCAAGGTTCTGGCAGCGATAAGGTTTGTGGAAAGCGGCGGAAAAAGGGCCGTGATCACATCCCTGGAGAACGCGCTGCTGGGAGCGGAAGGCAGAGCGGGAACTGTGATTAACAAGTAGCCCTGCATTCTGATTCTGTTGACCACCGGACTCTTGCTCAGTGGGGGCTTCCCATTTAGACCATTTCGAGCAGCCTGTGAAAGGTCTCGACAAGACGTCTTGTTCCGCGCTTCACTTCATCGCTCATGGAGAGGCCCTCACCGGTAAACCGGGGCTGTATGCCGATAAAGGTGACATCGCAGCGGATCTCTGATTCAAGGTACTTCAGCATTATGGTCAAGGGAAGCATATGCGTGGAAAAGGAAAGGCCGCTGATATCGGCAGCGGGTACCACTTTGGCCTCCCCGGGTAGGAGCCCCATATGAGCAGCATCCACGATAAAAAGTCTGTCAGGAGCAAAGTCCTTGATGGTACCGGTAAAGTTTTCAGGCGCAGTGGATCCGGCGACAAGAAGCACGTTTTCCTTGTGGATCAGTTTGCCGAGCAACTCAATAAAATACATGCCGGCGGCATCGTCCGACCGCAGCATCGACCCTATGCCCAGCAGGACAATTCTCTGGCCAGGTTTCACACCTATATCAATATCAAACAATCCCCCCGGATCTGTTAAAGACGCACAACAAGATCATCCTTGTTCAGGCTCGAAAGATCAATATTCTGGGTGTAGGAAAGGCAATCCCGGGGACATGTATCCACGCACTGGCAGCAGAACATGCACCGGGTGAGGGTCAGTATTGCCGCCATCTTTTTATCCTCTTTGGTTCCTTCATTAATTATTTCTATTGCACCGGAGGGACAATAACGCATGCACAGTTTGCAGTTGTTGCAGTCTGTGGGATCATATGTGAGTCTCCCCCGGTAGTTGTCGGCAATTTTTAAATCGCCCCTGGGATAAGAGATTGTGGCGGGTTTCTTGAAAAAGGTCCTGACCGCTATATTGGCTATTTTGCCGGGCAGTTTTATGCTCATACCACCAACACACCCCTAATAATAATATTTATGATTAACTGCAAAATCGCAACAGGCATGAGATACTTCCAGCAAAAGTTGACCATCTGATCAACCCTGAGCCGGGCCATGACAGATCGCATCAACGCCAGGAAGAGGAGCACGACAACGGTTTTTAATATATAAAGAAGAAAGTCCAATGGAGCATGGCCCGTCATAAAGGGAAGGAATACCGCTGAAACCAGTGAGGCTATGATCACCAGCTCGCAATCCACGGCCATTCTGAATATGGCCAGAAGAATACCGCTGTACTCAACCAGCGGACCGGCCACGATCTCGGTTTCCGCTTCAGGTGTATCAAAGGGAACCCTCTCCAATTTTCCCTGGGCGGCAACGAGCGCCACGAACAAGGCCGGAATATTGATCAGTATATAGAGAGGATGTTCTGCATAAAAAGCCGTCAACGCTGTAACGGACCAGGTTTTCGCGATCAGGGCAGGGGCCAGCAGGGCCATAAACAGGGGCACTTCATAGGCAAACATCTGCGTAAGCGTGCGGACCGAACCGATGGTGGCGTAGATGCCCCTGGAGTACCACCCGGCCAAAAACAGACACATGGTAGGAATCGTCAGGAAATAGAGCACCACAATGAGATCACCCTGGAACGAAGCAACGGCGGTTTTACCGTACACCGGCACGTAGATGAACGCAGCAGCCACTGCAGCCAGGGCTATTACCGGCAAAACTTGAAACATGGTCCTGTTGGCGCCGGCAGGGATAATGGTCTCCTTGCCAATTAGCTTTAACAGATCCGCCAGCGGCTGATACCACGGCGGCCCGATCCGGTTTTGCAAGCGCGCGTATACCTTCCGGTCCAGGTACTCAAAAAGAAGCCCGTACCCCGCCAGGAACAAGAATCCCGGGAATATTAGTAAATTTTGCAATCCAGACAACATCCCTATATCCCCTTTACAGATAGTTGTTGAGTGCAACTGTTAAAACACGATGGGATATAACCCCTTTTAAAAACTGTTACTGCGCGGCCTCATTTTAATGGAGCCGGCATCAATACCCCTGCTGGTGTACCAGTCCAGGCTGTACTGCCTGAGACGAGCCCAATCCATGACCTCTGTCTTGCTTTCGGTATTGACGACAATTGCCCGGTCTGTACATGAAAAACAGGGATCAATTGCAGCAATAGTTATGGGCACGTCGGCAAGGTACTGGCCCAGCAGCATATGCCTCATACCGTGCCAGTTTGCTTCCGAAGGAGCCCGTACGCGCACCCTGTCCGGCTTATCCGTTCCGTTTGAGCGGATGAAGTGTATATCCTCTCCCCGGGGCGCTTCTGTCCTGCTGATAACTTCACCGGCAGGAATGCGCCGCGGCGCCTTTACGGCAATGTCGCCGTCGGGTAAATTGTTTACACAGTAACGGATGATCTCCGTAGCCTCGAGCATCTCCAGTATGCGTACTACAGTCCGCCCGAAGACATCCGAGTGCGTGTCCGTGGCCACCTTGAAGGGTATCTCTCCGTAGACGGCGTAGGGATCTATCGCCCGGATATCAAAGTCAATACCGGCAGCACGGATAACCGGCCCCACCGCGCCGTACTTCAAAGCATCCTCCCGGGAGAGCCTGCCGATCCCTGCAAGCCGGGCGGCAAGGGTCGTGTCGGTCATGGCCAACTCCTTGTAATACTTGAGCTGCTCCTGCAGGACGGCGGTCATTTTCAAAAGATCCTGAATGATGGAGTCATCTATATCTCTGCGCACACCGCCGACAGTGTTGATGGCATAATTCACCCGGTTGCCGCCTATCTCGGCCAGCATATCCAGCACCGCCTCGCGATCGCGCCAGGCGTACATAAACATGGTATCAAAACCGATCTCGTGTGCCGCAATGCCCAGCCAGAGCAGGTGGCTGTGCAGACGCTCCAGTTCAGCAACAATAACCCGGATATAGGCCGCCCGCCTGGGGATCGAAATGCCGGCCAGCTCTTCCACTCCCTGGCAGAATGCGGTGGTATGCGTGTGGGAACAGATGCCGCATACCCGCTCCAGCAGGTAGATGATCTGGATATAGTTTCTGCTCTCGCAGGCTTTTTCCATGCCCCTATGGTTATAGCCAATCCCGATAATGGCATCCACGATTTTTTCACCCTCCAGGGTTACCGTAAAGCAAGCCGGCTCTTTCAATGAAGGGTGCTGGGGCCCGATGGGTATGACTACACGGTTGTATTTACTCATCTGCTTCCCCTTCCTTTTTCGCATCATCAACGGGCGGATTGTAGGTCATTGTATCTTGATCAAAATATGCCGGGTTCCAATCCTTGCGCAAGGGATAATTACCCTTTGGCCAGCCATCAGGAAGGGGATAGGGCGGGCCGTCGGGCAGCCCCTGCACATTGGCGCCGAAAAGGCCGGCCAGCTCGCGTTCATGAAACTCCAGGGAGGGGTAAACATCCGACAGCGATTTTATCCGGGGATCGGATTTGGGCGCCTTCTCCTTCAATGCAAAAATAATACCGCCTTCGTTGGCCAGAAGATAGACGAAGCCCAGATCATCGCCCTCATCGGTGCCCACAACATGGCTGGCCCTGTCAAATCCCAGCTCATCGCGCAGGCAGGGCAGGACCTGCTCAAATTCCCCCGCCGTGAGAAAGTCACTAAAAATGCGTTTCTCCCTTTGCACATGCAGCCTGTCATTTAAAAACCCGAACTTCAGGCACAGCCGCTGAACGATCGCCTTTTCTGCCTGCATCCTTGCCGCCTCCCCTTTGCTTGACCTCCAGAGCACCCAACAATTTCACAACTGCACTGATCAGCGCTTCCGGGCGCACCGCGCAGCCAGGTATATAAACATCTACCGGTATAACCTTATCTATACCGCCCATGACACAGTAGCAGCCGTCAAACACCCCGCCCGAACAGGCGCATGTTCCCGTGGCAATGACAAATTTGGGCTCGGGCATCTGGTCATAGATCTGCTTCAGGCGGTCCTTTGTCTGCAATGTGACTGCACCGGTGCATACCAGAACATCGGCATGGCGCGGCGTGCCTCGCTGCAGGATACCCAGCCGTTCAAGATCAAATCTGGGCGTCAGCGCATCGACCACTTCGATATCACAGCCGTTGCAGGAGCCCCCATTGAAATGAATGATCCAGGGTGACTTCCGCGTTCCCCAGGCAATTGCTTTTTTTAGAAGACTCAAAGCGCGATCACCTCTTCATCCAGTATTTTCCACAAGACGCCGGCCCGGATTCAATCCTTGAATATTATGACCATGGCCAGTATCCCGGCCGCAATGTACACAACCGGCATCAGCAGTGCCTCGTAAGAAGCAGTTGCCACCACCAGGGCCAGAACATGCATGATGGTGAAAAAAAAGGCAAAAGGGAAAAACTGGCGGTAATCAGGGTTAACGTAATGCAAAACATCACGCTGTCCGCAGGCGTATGATTCCAGGCCCTGTTCTCGCTGGACATTGCGATGAGAATACAGTGAAAATAATTTGGAACCCGCAAGAAATACCGCAATAAACATCAAAAATACAATTGGAGGCGAATAGATCAGACCTGCCATCTTTTCATACCCCTATCCTCTTAATTTTACCAGATTACGGATATCCATGTTTCCGTAATTATTGTAAAGGTTTATTGCTATACCTACTGCAACAACGGCCACAACAACCTCGATGACAATTACTGTGATCACAAATGTCTGGGCAAGGGCGACATTCCCGTTCACGAATCCAGCCAGGATGATGAACATGGTCACCGCTTTCATGGCCACCTCTACACCTATAATGATCTTGAGCAGGTGATAAGTGCGGACAAGACAATAACAGCCTGCAATGATCAGCAAGAACCCTACAATCAGCATTCCTGTTTCCACGTAGGCTTCCATATTAGTCACGCTCCTTGAACAGGGCTGCAACAGTAAGCGCTCCGGTGAGCACCACAATGACCTGGCCCCATATATCTACCTGGCGGTGCGTCCATAATATTTCACGAAACGTATCCACAGTATCCGCCGTGGGAATGGCTTCCGGCAACAAAAATTTCGGGGATGCCGCCATCATAACCAGTATAACACCACTGATTATCAGAATGGCAGGCAAAAAAGCCATGCGCTTCCTATCCTCGTAAAGACCGGCCAGATCTTTCTTGTCCGTCCGGGAAAGGCTGATGGCGCTGATAAATATCACTGTAACCAATCCCGAACAAACGGATAGTTCAAATATGGCTGCCCATACGGATCCAAGCAGGTACATGATGACAGCCAGCATGGCGCTGGCAGCTGCCAGGGCTATGGCGGATTTGGTCAAGCTGCGAAGCATAACCGCCAATACACCGAAAGCGAACATTGACCCGAGACAGATATAGATAGCGGCTTCCATAGCCTCGCCCCCCTAGATTATTCCAATGCCCCTAAAGTAGATCAGCGCCAGCGGAAACAGAAGTCCCACTGCTATCGTAACAACCGTAAGCATTACCTGGGCAAACTTGATGCTGCCGCCTATTTCAGTCAGCCCGGCAAACTTTTCTTGCATTATGCCGAAAAAAACCTTCCTTTGCAGCCGCAGGAAATAAGCGGCTGTAAATATACTTGCTACAAGCGCGACGGCCGCAAATCCATGAGCCCCGCTGCTCCACAGCGCCATGATGATCAAAAGCTTGCTCCAGAACCCGGCAAAGGGCGGTATGCCCGCCGTGGACAAAAATGCGGCCAGGGAGGAAAAGCTGGTTACCTGCATTCTTTTCTCCAGACCGCCCATCTCATTAATATCATAGGTTCCGATCTGTTCGTGCAGGGCGGCCGCATTTGTAAACAAAGTGCTTTTGAAGGTGGCATGGTTGAACACGTGGGCCACCGCCCCCAGCAGCCCCAGGGCGCTGCCCGTGCTTAAACCGAGCAGGATGTAGCCCATCTGGCTCACGCTGGAATAGGCCACGATACGTTTGAAATGATTCTGCCGCAGTGCAAACAGCGCGCCGATGATAATGGAGATGGTCCCGATTATGGCCAGAATCAGATCAACAGCAGGGAGTCTGCTAAAAAATCTGGTCAAAATGATAAAGCCATAAATACCGGCCACCTTGATTACAATACCGCTTAACAGCACGGAAACTGCGGTATTTGCGCTCTGATGCGCATCAGGCAACCAGCTGTGAAAGGGAACAGCACCGGTTTTAACGGCAAAGCCGGCAATCATCAAGATCAGCGCGGCGTACATGAACGCTGCTTGAGAACCGCTCAGCCCGGCCAGGAGATCCGCACCCAGATGATCATACTGCAGGCTGCCCGTGTGCATGAATACAAAGGACAGCCCCGTCAGGATCATGATGCTGGCCAGCACAGACATGACCAGATATTTGAACGACCCTTCAAGGCCGGTGTCCGATTTGAACATGGCAATCAGTACAAAGCTGGATATGCCCACAATTTCAAGGAAAACATAAAGTGAGAAAAGATCGGTGACCAGGACCATGCCATTCATTCCCAGGATTAGCATCATCAGAAGGTTGACGAATGCCGTCCTCTTTTTAACTACCGTCCGATTGGCAACCAGAATGGAAGCAAGGGACACCAGCCCTATGCAAAACAGGATGATCAATGAAAATGTGTTCACGGCAAAATGCATAAAGCCGCCGCCGGCCTGGCCCTGGAAGATGGAAAATTCATGCTCGCTCAAATGGTGCGCCGAGAGCAAATAAAAGCCTGCCGCCGAGGCGGCAAACTGAGTAATCGGGGCAACATGGGCCAGGGGCATGCTGAATTTTTCAGCAAGCCCTCTCGAAAAAAGACTGTTTATCAGAAGTATGGCAAAGGGTATCATGAATATTGAAAGCGTGCTGTAATCCATAACCTGCATCTAACGAATACCTCCCCTCTTCCCCTAGTTGATTACCAGTAAAAGAACGATAATGATACCCGCAACACCGGTAAGGGCCACCGCCAGATAACGCGACAAATTTCCATCACTGAAGCGCTGCAGCAAATTGCCCGCCCCCTTGACCGCACCAACGACGGCATCATCATAGATCCAGGTAATGCCGCGTTCTATCAGATTGGAGAAAGCGGAAAGGGCATCCGCTCCATGCATGATCCAATTGTACGGATCAAATGCCTGCCTTTCAGCCGCATTGTAAATGCCCTTTAGCACGGGCGCGTACTGTATATGATCAGCAGCCTTCAATGCGCTGCCTGTTTTTCTGCTACCGTAAAGGTGATCGCCAAGGGAGAGAAGCAGCACCGCAACAGAAATCGCAACCAGAAGCGTGGAGTGCGGCCATCCCGAGTACACTCCTGTATCACCCAGCGCCGGACCCAGGATGCCGTCCAGGGGCAATGTATTTGCCACCCCAAAGAGCACACACAATACTGCCAGCACACCCATGGGCAACGCTATGCCGGCGCCTGATTCGCGAACACTCCTGCCTTCGGCAGGAAGCCTCAGCTCACCGCCGAAAGCGGACCGCCCCAGTTTAAGGAAGGAGACAGCAGTCATGAACGCACCCAGCAGGGCGCCCAGATAGAACACAATGTTACTCTCCAGGGCTGCGTCAAAAACGAGCTCCTTGGAAAAGAAACCATTGAGAGGCGGCACACCCGAAATCGCCAATGCACTGATGGTGAAACAGACCGCGGTCACCGGCATTTTCCCCGCAAGACCGCTGATTTTCCTGAGATCCGTTGTCCCGGTCTGTTTCTCCACACTGCCCGCCGTCATAAAAAGGCAGCTCTTGTAGATGACATGGTTGAGCATGTGGAAAATACCGCCGATAATGCCCACGGGCAACGCTGTTCCTATTCCCAACACCATGTAGCCAACCTGGCTTATGGCGTGATATGAGAGCAGCCGCTTCATATCCTTCTGGATCAGCGCCATGGCCACGGCAAGGACTATGGTAAGCGTACCAATGGTCATAACTGCCATGCTCGCACCGCTGCCCGGTCGAAGATCATAAATGTCCGTAACGATGCGCGCTGCAAAATAAATCCCCAGAAATTTTTCCAGGGCGGCGGGGAAAGCCACCATGAAGGGGAGCGGGGCGTCGTCTGCTGCGTTGGGAATCCAACTGTGGAAAGGCATGCTACCCGCCTTGCCGATTGCCCCGAGCATCATGCAGGCAAAGCCAATGGCGGATATGCCCGATATGGGCAACTTCGGCATCCGGCTGATATAGAGGGTGCCCGCCTGGCAAGCGGTGATAATGATACCCAGCATCATCAAAAGATCGGCTGTGCCGGCCAGCGTCAGCGCCTTGACCGCCGTCCTGGGATTATGCATGTTGTTAATAAGCAATATCCCGAACAGAGTGCACAGAAGCCCTTCCCAGAAGAAGAGCATCACTCCAAGGTTATCCGACATGAAGGCTCCGTTTAACATGGCCAGGCTGATAAACATGTACAGCATAAAGATGCCGGCATACTTTTTATCCCTTGAAAATACCACGCTGTACAGAATGACAAGTAAAAAAACAGCAGCGGTAAAGGCCAGGAACATTTGTGAGAATCCATAGATGTTCAGTGCTATATCCAATCCGCAGGAGGAGAAAGGAAAGACCAGATAAAAACCTTCCGACCGGTAGAGACCTACCGCAAACAGGAGGTTGACTGCGGCGGACAGCAGGGCCAGGACCAGTCTGAGATAGTACCTGTCCAGAAGCCACAGCACAATTCCCACAGCGGCAGGCAGGACGATCATAAACCAGATGACGTTCGCGCCGCTGCCCAGAAATGAACTGATGGAATTCAGCATGTTAGATGCCTCCCCCGATTAGAGATACAAACCCCGACGGCAGGCTTATGGACAGCCCGAGGGCAACTGAAAGCACAGCCAGCACCATGACCGACAGCACCATCAAGGGCGCCCCCTCCCTGGCCTGGGAAACGGTCTGTCCCAGGAATACCTTGATAAAAAGCCTTGCCAGGTAAAGGATGGTCATAACCGCCCCTATGATAAACACGATGCCCAGCGCGATGTTCCCTGCCGAAATGATTCCATTGATGACCAGATATTTGGCAAAAAAACCGCCAAAAGGAGGTATCCCCATTACGGAGAAAGCACAGAAGATGAAAGCCACAGCAGTCAAGGGCATTTGCTTGTACAAGCCGCCCATCTTGGATATATCCTTTGTATGCGTATTGTGTTCTACAATGCCTGCGCACAGAAACAGGCCGCCCTTGGCCACACTGTGCATGAGAATGTACAGCAGCGCTCCCACAGCGCCAACCTCTGTGCCGCAGGATAGCCCCAGCAGAATAAATGCCAGCTGGCTGATGGTGGAATAGGCGATTATCCGCTTGATATCGTTTTCGCGCAGTGCCATCCCTGCGCTTACCAGGGCGCTGACAGCAGCGATCACCGGAACCGCAATGGTAAAGGCGGCATCAATATCAAAACTGACGACAAAAAGCCGGGCATAGATATAGACACCAATTTTGACAAGTACTGCTGCGTGGAGAAGCGAAGTAACGGGGGAAGGGGCCACACCTGCATCGGGCAGCCAGTTATGCAGGGGAAATGTTGCGGATTTGGAAAGCACCCCGAACAGGATAAGGACCACAATCCAGGACGGTAAATGCGCGCCTTTCATGGCTGCAAGATCAAATGTGCCCGTCTCTCCGAATATCCCCACGAACCCGATCAGCATGATCAATGCGCCGACAACGGTTACAATAAAGGCCTTGTTGGCCCTGATTATGGTTATATCTTCCCGGTAAAAACCGATGAGCCTCCAGCAGCAGATGGCGGATATCTCCCAGAATATATATATAAAGATAAGGTTTGTGGAAAACACCAGGCCCATCATAGCGCCTATGAACAGGGAAACCATCAGGTAATATTCATTCTGGTGATCGTATTCCTTGATATAGTCAAATGAATAGAGCACAATAATGGTGGCGACAAAAGAGGAGGTCAGAGCCATGAACACGGCAAGAACATCTGCATAAAAACCGAAACTCAAGCCCAGGGGCAGATCATAATAAATATAAAGCGGCGATCCGGCCAGAACTTCGGGCAGGGCAAAAGCGGCACATAGAAAAGCGCCGGCAGTAAAAGCTAGCGCGGAAAAATTTCTTAACCTTGTATTGATTACTCCCAATAGGGGAAGTAGAAAGGCCCCAAACAGCGGAAGACAAATACAGATAATGATTACATTGCTTCCCACGCGTTTCCCACCTTTTTAATATAATAAGGCCTCTTTAGAAAATGTTGGGATGTCTTTTCCCCCGACCCCATCGCCATGGATTGGACCTTGACACGCTAAAGCAGGGATCGACGATAAAATGCATAGCGGCATCATTCCCATTTACCGGAAATAACCCTTAATTACCTCTGGCTCATCTCCTTTTTACCGGCAGCATTATACTCGCAAGCGTGCTTGTTTATGATTGACCTTGCCCGAGACTTGCACATTAACATCACTGTAATATAAATACAAAACTGCGTCAAGCCTTTGATACCAACCAACTGGAGATACAATAAAGCGACCCCGAGTTGAAAATAACTCGATGCACAGAATATCATCATTAATCACTAAATTGCTCGTGTTTAATCTAGTTTCTAATGAATTACTGTTCAGGCAAGCAAGATCTGTTCAATTTGTGCGGCCAGTTACAGCCCCATAACATATCGGCATTGATAGCACGCAATTTCAACATATTCTCGGAAGTAGCTCTCCTCGGGGCATTATGATTCTCCTGCGTGTTCCGTACTCCGTCACAGCATAAACATCGCCGCGCCCTTTTCTTACCTCCCCTATTATCGCCGCATTTTTACCCAGGTTATCGGAATGCAGCGCCCGGAGAACGCTGCCTGCACGATCATCGGGCATAGAAAAAAGCACGGCGCCTTCATTGGCCACATACAGGGGATCCATCCCCAAAAGATCACATGCTGCAGAAACATCGGGGCGTACCGGTAGCAACTCGTCGAATATAAAGATATCCGTACCCGGAGCAGCCCATTCACAGAGTGTTGCCGCCACCCCGCCCCGGGTCGGGTCGCGCATCGCGCTGATCGCGCAGCCCTCCTGCAGCACACTGTCAACAAGCGCTGCAACAGGGGCCACGTCGCTTACAATGGGCGGTTGGAAATCCATACCTTCACGCGCCGCCATAACTGCGATCCCGTGCGAGGCCATGTAACCGCTGATGATAATTTTATCTCCCGGTGCTATTTTTTGCGCAAGGGGCCGCCTGCCATTTAAAAACAAACCTACGCCCGCCGTATTAATAAAGATGCCGTCGGCCGAGCCGCCCTCTACCACCTTCGTGTCACCGGTCACTACGGTCACACCGGCCTCTTTTGCCGTCGCCGCAATGGACTCCACTATGCGCACCAGTGTCTTTATCTCGAAACCCGCCTCAATGATCATGCCCACGGATATATATGCCGGGCGGGCGCCGCTGACGGCAAGATCGTTTACCGTACCGCTGACGCAAAGCCTGCCGATGTCACCCCCGGGAAAGAACAGCGGTTTGATCACATAGCTGTCGGTGGTCATAGCTATGGTTTCACCGGCGCCGCAAATAGCTGAATCGGTAAGAGGCTCTAAGATATCATTCGAGTAGGCGGGCAAAAATATTTCCTGCACCAGTTCCCTGGAGGCTTCTCCACCAGAACCGTGGGCAAGCGTTATCCTTTTTTGCATCAGTTGTTTTTGCCTCCGTAAAGGTAATAGGCTGCACAGCTGCCTTCCGATGATACCATGCACGCGCCCAGCGGCCGATCAGGCGTGCAGCCCCGCCCAAAGTTCCCACAATCGGTGGGAAGGCCCTTGCCGCAGAGGATACGCTCGCAGATGCAGCCCTTCGCTTCTTGAACGTCGTCTATGGACAGATCAAATTTGCCGGCGGCATCATATTTGCGGTAACGCTCTTTGATGCGAAGCCCGCTGCCCTTTATTTCTCCCAGGCCACGCCACCGCGCATCGCAGGGTTCAAATACCTTGTACAGGAGCGACAGCGCTTCCCTGTTGCCGCCACCGGTCACCGCCCGGGGATACATGTTCACGCATTTTCTTTCACCCTTCCGCAGCATCAGGACAATGCAATAGAGGGCAGCCATAATATCGTAAGCCCCGAAACCGGTTACAGCCGCAGGCAACTTCAGCCTGTCCGGAACAAAAGAGAAGGCGCGGGCGCCAATAATAGAAGCCACATGCCCGGGACACATCAGCGCATCGATATTGTTTTCATTTTCCAAAAGCTCCGTAAGGGCCTGCGGCATGGTCTTATGCGCACAGAACACGCTCAAGTTTTCTATGCCACCCTCATCTGCGGCTTCGATGAGCGCCGCGGTAAGAGGAGCGGTTGTTTCAAACCCTATCCCGAAATAAACCACCTGCCTGTCGGGACTATTCTGTGCAATGTGCAGGGCGCCCAGGGGTGATGTGACAATTCTTATATCTTTCCCGCTTTCATAAAGCGTGTAGAGACTGCTGTCGCCACAAGGCACACGCATCATATCGCCGAAGCAGGTGAAAATGACCCCATCCTGATCCGCCATGGATATGGCTGAGGCGATATCTTTCCGGGTTGTTACGCAAACAGGACAGCCCGGTCCCGGGATGAGCTCAATATTGCCCGGCAGGAGTTCCCGGATACCATATTTGCGCACACTGGCGGTATGTGTGCCGCAGACCTCCATTATGGTAGCCCGCTCCATGCCTTCAGCAAGCCCGGCTATCTTTTTTCCAATCTCCGCGATCCTGTATTTCATTTCAGCCTTGCTCCATCGTTTCTTCAACCAGTTTCACCAGTTCGGCACCGGCATTGTAATCCAGTATCTGGATCACAAATCCGGCATGTACAAGGACATGATCACCCACTCCGGCGGTTTTCATCAGCCTCAGACTGGCCCGCCTGGATACGCCGCCGTAATCTATTTCTGCATAACCATCCTGTATGCTCGCAATTCTCCCCGGTATCGCAAGACACATATCCGCCACCTTCCTCCCGCCCGACAAAAAAGGGCTTTTTGTATATTTTCATCCCTCAAGCAATCTTGATGCCGCCGCAGCCTGGCCGTAGGAGATGCCCCCGTCATTTGCGGGCACCTTTTCATTGGCATACACTGCAAATCCCCTCTTCTGCAATCCGGCCGTTCCGCGGCCAATCAGGTACACATTTTGGAAAACGCCGCCAGACAGGGCCACTCTGCTGCAGCCATACTTCTCCCGGGCCATGGAGCATACATCGAACAACAGTTGGACCACGGCACGGTGAAACCGGGCTGATATTTTGCCGCTGCTGCATCCCTCCCCGACATCGTGAACAATATGGCGGATCAGGCGGCGCCAGTCGAATATGATCATATTATCTTCGCGTACAAGATCAAAGCGGTAACTGCCATGGGCCGAATCATCCAGGACCTGCTCAAGTTCAATGGCTGCCTGCCCCTCATAGGTTGCATGGTTTCTTACCCCGGCCAGAGCTGCAACAGCATCAAACAACCGTCCCGCACCCGAGGTCATCGGGAAATTGTTGCTCCTTTCAACCATCTGCAGCAGCAGGCGCGCCCTGTCGCCGTAATCCCTGAAAAAGCTCAGTGCCTCAGCTTTTCCGCAGGAAATACTGACCATGGCCAGCGCCATACGCCACGGTTCGCGGATGGCTGCCTCTCCGCCAGGAAGCGGCGCCTGCAGCATGTGCCCAAACCGCACGGTTCCCGCAATGTTCCCCCACAGGGCTTCACCCCCCCAAAGAGTACCATCCCCGCCATAACCGGTGCCGTCAAAAATCAGCCCGATAGCGTTCCCCTCGAGAGCATGTTCGGCCAGAACAGATGCAAAATGCGCATGGTGATGCTGGATGCTGCGCACGGGCAGCCTGTTCTTGAAGTGCCGGGCATATCTCGTGGAGATATAATCGGGATGCAGGTCACAGACAATGATCTGCGGCTCAAGGTCAAACAACTGCATAGAGGACTTTATTTCCGAATCATAGAATATTTCCGCATCCACATCGTCAAGATCACCGATATACCCGCTCAGAAACGCTTTCTCACCTTCTGCCAGGCAAAAAGTGTTGTTTTGCTGCGCGCCCAGCGCCAATATCACCTTGCCGTTGCCCTTCAGATTCACGGGTTCCTGATCATAACCCCGCGAACGTCTGAGCAGCCGAACAACACCCGACACCACCTGGCAAACGCTGTCGTCCATGCGCCGCTTGATTTCCCTGTTGTGCACGAGAATGGCATCAGCAATATCAAACAGGGCGCCCATAGCTTCATCGTCTCTATAGATTGTGGGCCGGTGGGAAATATTTGCGCTGGTCATAACAAGCGCTTCATTATTCTCCATGATTCTGCAGTGCTGGGGGGAGTACGGCAGCATGACGCCCAACCTGTTGCTATTTGGAGCAACAGCCCCTGCAATCTCGCCGCCCTCTTTCTTCCGGAGAAGCACTATCGGTCTTTTTTCACATCCCAGCACCGCTTCCTCGGCAGCGTCCACATGGCAAAAATGCTTGACCATGTCCATATCCCGCATCATTACGGCAAAGGGCTTGTCGTAACGCAACTTCTTTTCCCTTAACCTTGCAACAGCAGCCCCATTTCTTGCGTCACAGGCGAGATGATACCCCCCCAGCCCCTTAACAGCAGCAATTCCGCCCCCCCTGATGCATTCATCAAACAACACAAAGGGATCGCCTTGCCCTTTTTCTCTTGCTCTATAGAAAGAAAATATTGGACCCCGACAGGGATAATCCAGGGAATGCGGGGACAAGCCGGAGAGCTTCACTTTGCCCCTGCTCTCCGCCGCCCCCGGCTTGTTTTGGATATCCTGATTCTGAATTGAATCCAACATTGTCATTTCCTGCTTCCCTTGATGATATGCTCATCTGCCATGACAAAATGCGGGAGACCTGATCACTGTTATGCATTACCGCAAATATCGTTTCTTTTGACTAGAAAGTAACAAAACAGCGGCCGGGTGTCAAATGCATAACCAGCCATATTGCTTACAACCTGCCTTCCCTGTGATATATTAGTCATGGGCTCAGCTCTATCTATATGGGGGTGCAAGAAATGTCTACCAGACGTGAAAGGCTTCTTGGATTCTGCAAGGTCCTGCTGACAAAACTTTCTTCCGGCCTGCAACGCTTTCCTGAGACCCTGCTCATGTGTGCAGCTACCGCTGCAGTGCTCATGGTTTTAAACCACTGGAGACCGGGCGCCGGGCATTATCCCTCCGATTCCCTGGAACAGCTCGCCGCGGTGCTGGCCCTGGGCATCCCCCTCTCCCTCTGCATCAAGGTCTTCTTTGAAAAAACCCCTTCCTTAAAATTAGCGCCTAAAATAATTGTCTACATATCAGCTGCCGCCGGGCTCCTTCTGTACTACCTGTTTCTGCTCAAGGATTTCGGAACCGTCTCTGTGCTGCGGTATGTGGCGACAAGCCTGGCCCTGTACCTGGCTTTCACCTTCATCCCCTACCTTTACCGCAGGCAAAACTATGAACAGTACATCATAAAACTGGGGATCAGCTTTCTGATCACCTACCTCTTTGCCGCCATCCTTTTCGGAGGCCTCGCCGCCATCCTGGCGACGGTAAACTATCTTTTTTCGGCCCGCATCCCAGAAAACACCTATCTTGATATCTGGCTTATAGTGGCCGGTATCTTTGCGCCGGCTTTTTTCCTGGCAGATATTCCCGAAAAGGGCCGGGAGCTTGAACTTGACAGTTACCCCAAAGTGATCGGCGTCCTCCTGAGCCACATCCTGGTACCGCTAATCCTGGCTTACAGTGTCATCCTGTACGCCTACTTTTTAAAAGTGCTTCTGATCCGGCAGTGGCCCGAGATAATGGTCTCGCACCTGGTTCTCTGGTACGCCATCCTCAGCACGCTGGTAACCTTCTGCATCTACCCCCTGCGCGGGACAAACAGGTGGATCCGGGCATTTACCGATCAGTTCCCCAAACTGCTTCTGCCCCTGCTTGTCCTGATGTTTGCGGCCATGGGCGTGCGGATTGGCGCGTACGGCATCACCGAGAACCGGTACTTTGTGCTGGCGGCAGGTCTGTGGGTTACCGGCTCCATGCTCTACCTGATCATTTCCAGGAAACCCAGGAATATTTTCCTGCCCGCTGCGTTGGCACTGGTAGCAGTGCTCTCTGTTTACGGTCCCTGGAGCGCTTTTTCTGTTTCAGTCCGCAGCCAGAACCGCCGCTTCGAACAGATCGCGTCCGGGCAAAATATTATTCAGAACGGCAAGGTGGTAAAACCTACCGCCTCCCTACCCGAAAATGCCCGCAAGGAAATAAGTTCCATCATCCTCTATTTTGACCGCAACCACAAACTTTCTGACCTCAAGGCGCTGCCGGAGGGGTTCAGAATTGATCAAATGGAAGCCCTTCTCGGATTTCCCCTTCACGAATGGACCGAGCCTGACGACGAAGAGTCATATTTTTATTACGCCCTGGACGAAAATGAAGCCTACTGGGACATTTCGGACTATGACTACCTGATGAGGTTCTCCCCGGAGGGGCAGCGCTACCGGGCAGATGATCTCGAGGTGTCCTATTCTTCAGAGAATCACGCTCTCAGGATCCTCCGCCGGGGTGAGGAAATCTATTCCCGGAATGTGGCCGAATTTGTCACAGAGCTGCGCAAAGACAACGCCGGCCGGATCAAGGAGATGCTGTCCAGGGAGGAGCTGACCTTTCTTGACACCGCTGACGGCCTTCGGCTCCTTTTCGGGTTTGCCCAGCTGAATGGCTGGGAAAACCCCAACCTGGGCACAGTAAACCTGGATTACGTGGAATTCTATCTTTTTATGAGCCTGGATGAAAAGGGAGATTGACAAGAAGTTGTGTTGGTGCCTGTAACCCCTTTCGGGCCTGGATGGCCCGAAAGGGGTATTCCATTCGGGCGACGCGCTAAATGATCTTCCAAAATATCTTCCAACCCCCGCTGTAAATCAACCGGCCAGACTGCATTATACCGGACCGTTTTCAGTTGCTTTCAACCCAGCCCCGCGCCCTTTCCACCGCCCTCAGCCAGTTGCGGTAAAGAGCGGCACGCTGCGCTTCGGCCATCTGCGGCTGGAATGAAGCATCCTCACGCCACTGCTCCGCCAGCGCCGCCCTGTTGGGCCAGACCCCCACTGCCAGGCCGGCCAGGTAGGCAGCCCCCAGGGCGGTTGTATCAAGCGTAGCCGAACGGCGCACCACTGTGCCGGCTATATCCGCCTGGAACTGCAGCAGCAGATCCATTACCCCGGCTCCCCCGTCAATCCGCAGCTCGCCCAGGGGGATTTCCGCCTCGCGACGCATGATCTCGAGCACATCGCGGGTCTGGTAGGCCATGGCCTCGATAACGGCACGCGCCAGGTGGGCCCGGGTTGTCCCGCGGGTAATACCGACGAGCAGCCCGCGGGCATAGGGATCCCAGTAAGGAGCGCCCAGCCCCACAAAGGCGGGCACCAGATACAGGCCGCCATTATCGTCCACCTGCGCCGCCAGCGGCCCGGTTTCAGATGCATGGTTGATGAGCTGCAAGCCGTCGCGCAGCCACTGTATGGCTGCCCCGGTAATAAATATACTTCCTTCCAGGGCGTAATCCACGGCGCCGTCAATGCCCCAGGCGATGGTCGTCAGCAGCCCCGATTCCGAAGGGATGGCCTCCGCCCCGGTATTCATCAGCAGAAAACAGCCGGTGCCGTAAGTATTCTTCACCATCCCCGGTTCGAAACAGGCCTGCCCAAAGAGGGCCGCCTGCTGATCGCCGGCAATCCCGCCTACAGGCACTCGCGCACCGAAGAATACGGCGGGATCAGTCTCGCCAAAAACGGTGCTGCTGGCCATGACCCGGGGCAGTATATTTGGGGGGACTTCAAGAGTCTCCAGCAGCCAGGGATCCCACTGCAGCGTATGGATATTGTAAAGCAGGGTCCGCGAGGCATTGGAATAATCGGTGGCATGCACCCGGCCTCCGGTAAGGCGATAAAGAAGGTAGCTGTCGATGGTCCCGCAGGCCAGCTCGCCCGAGCGGGCCGCCTCCTGCACGGAGGGAATATGCCCAAGCGCCCAGCGGATCTTCGTTCCGGAAAAATAGGGGTCCAGGACCAGCCCGGTTTTCTCCTGAAATTGCCCCAGCAGCCCGGCCTCGTTCAGCTCATGGCAGAGCGGCGCCGTACGGCGGCACTGCCAGACAATGGCGTTCGCCAGCGGCTTGCCCGTTGAGCGTTCCCAGAAAACCACCGTTTCCCGCTGATTGGTGATCCCGATAGCCGTAACGTCGGCAGGCTCCATTCCCGATTCTTGCAAGGCCTCCTTTGCCACTGCCAGGGTAGCAGTCCAGATTTCCTCGGGATCATGTTCCACCCACCCCGATTGCGGATAATACTGGCGGTGCTCCCGGGCGGCCCTGCCCAGAGGCAAACCCCGCTCGTCCCAGAGGATGGCGGTAGTACCGGTAGTACCCTGGTCTATAGAGAGTATGCGTGCCTTGATGATTCTCGCCCCCTTTTTATCTAGGAATGCTGCCGCATAAACTGCGCCGTTTTTTCAAAAATCAACTCCTTGTCATAATCGAGAGTAGCCACGTGATAAGAATTCTCCAGCCAGATCAGCTCTTTTTTTGCAGAACCGATATGTTCAAGAATATAGGCGGCATTTGTGGGATGGACCACATGATCTTCCCGCGATTCGAAAATGAGCGCCGGCTGCTTGATCCGGGGCAACTCCTCTTTTACAAGGCTTAAAAGCTTCAGCATTTCACCAAGGGCGCTCAGCGATACTTTGTCATAGGCCAGCTCCGTGGCCCCGGGATCCTTGATGTCGCCGCCCACACCGGGAAATGTTTTCGTAAAGAGACGCAGTAAAGGCAAAAATATCAGCCTGGGGTCTTTCATAAATACAGGGCCACAAATGGGCACCACACCCTTCACCGTATCGGGATGGCTGTAGGCCAAATGCATCGCCAGGGTGGCCCCCATGGAAAGACCGGCAACAAAAACCGTGCGGCACTGTTTGCGGATCTCTTCAAGACCCGCCTCGGCAGAAGTGATCCAGTCCTGGTAGGTATTGTCGAACATGTCTTCCACCCTTGTCCCGTGGCCCTTGAGACGCGGCCCGACAACGGCAAACCCCTGCTCGGACAGGTACTCGCCCATAGGCCGCATGCTCGATGGATTCCCCGTAAAGCCATGCACCAGCAGGCAGCCTACATCGCCGCCGGGAAAAGCAAAAGGCTCTGCACCCGGCAATACTGCACCTTCCATATCTTGTTCACCCTCCCTTTTAGTAACAAGGAAAAAAACATAGCCCTATCTTTCTTATTCTTGTATATGTTTCTTGATTATTGGCATTACTCCTGCCAATACAAAACTGCAACTTTTTTAAAAACCTCTTTTTAGATATGACAAACATTCAGCCTAGAACAAAGAAAAGTACACAGTTGAAAAAGCAAGGACCACGGCACCCATCCAGGCGAGATGGGGAATAACCGCTGCCAGAGAAACCTTGAAATATTCCACAGTTAGAAGCAGGCAAAGATGTACCGGCGAAACAATATAGCCCCAGAAAGCACCCTGATAAGCCAGGGCAAGCATGGCATTTGGGTTGCCGGCTGTGCCCAGCAGCGGGATCAGAACAGGCAGGGCCAAGGCCAGGGCAGCGTAACAGTTGCCGGTCAACACACCGGCCAGGCAGGGGATTAAAAGCATCAGCAACGCCAATGAAACGCCGGCATTGGTGAAGACATCCGAAAGTTGTCCCATAACGCCGGTACGGGCGATGAATTCCTTGAAAATCATGATGCCGGCAACACCCAGCAATATTGTTACAGGGATACCTTTCAACATCTGGAATAACCTATTCTTCAATACCGCC
>MTKW01001437.1_pt1 | contig 26694 bp, 19 predicted proteins | sample 1042761 | NCBI WGS metagenome assembly MTKW01 (sample SAMN06205366, study PRJNA360243) | anaerobic digester metagenome | biome: Wastewater treatment plant; feature: Anaerobic digester sludge; material: sludge; isolation source: anaerobic digester fed with sludge from wastewater treatment plant ...
GTCCAAGAGACCTTTCCCGGGTTGTGCCCATGACTCCCTTTTAGGCTCGATCGGATGGTACCGCGTAGCTTGCTTGGTGCCGGAGGCGGGAGTCGAACCCGCACGGGGGGTCACCCCACGCGATTTTGAGTCGCGCATGACTGCCTATTCCATCACTCCGGCACATGCGACTTTAATTGTAGCACGGATGCTGCCTTCACAACAAGTGGTGACAGGTCAACCGATCGTGATGAGTTTGCGTATCCACCCCTTGATGGCGGACCTCAACAAGAACCTGGTGGGAGCAAGCATGATGAGTATGCCCGTAACGTCAGTGATTACCCCGGGCGTTATCAAGAGCAATGCACCCACAACCACGAGGACACCGTCTATGATGGGATCTTGGGGGATGCGCCCCGCGGATATGTCCCTTTGGGCCCGTTTAATCACGCCGTAACCTTCTGCGGCGAGCAGAACTGCTCCCGAAATGGCGGTCCCCACCACTATACCAACGGCCCACCATGTGCCTACCCGGCGCCCGATCTCCACCAAAAGGGCGATCTCCAGTATGGGGATCACAGTAAGGAAGATGAAGCCCAGGATGCCCAGACGGGTCTTCCATCTCACACGCGGTCACCCCTCATCAGAACCTGTCGCAACTCGCCCTTTTTTCCGCCTGGGCCAACACCTTGATAGCTGCGGTAAGAACCAGCATAACCCCGAAGGTTGCCCCCATAGAAGCCGCAGTAATCCTTAATGTCTCCCCCAACAAAACACCCAATTCTTTTCCCACCTTTACTTAACCAGGGTCAAGATCATGGCCCCTGCCAGCACCGACGCGATTTGCCCGGCAACGTTGGCCCCGATGGCTTGCATGAGAACAAAGTTCCCGGGCTCCTCTTCCTGGGCCATACGCTGAATCACCCTTGCAGACATAGGAAACGCCGAGATACCACACGCTCCTATCATAGGATTTACTTTCTTCTTCAAGAACAGATTGATCAGTTTTGCGAACAACACGCCTGCCGCAGTGTCGATGATGAACGCGAACAGACCCATGGCTACAATCTTGAGGGTCGCAACCTGCAAAAACTGATCGGCCGTCATGGTGGACCCTATCGTTATGCCCAAAAGGAGCGTTACAAGGTTTGCCAGCTCGTTCTGAGCTGTTTTCGAAAGAACATCCACAACCCCGGATTCCCTCAGAAGGTTGCCAAACATTAAAGAGCCCACAAGCGCCAAACTTATGGGGGCCACGAAGCCCGCCACCGCGGTCACAATCAAAGGAAACAGTACCCGGGTCCTCCTGGACACCACCGATTGGTGCACCGGTTCCATGTGTGCCCGCCTTTCTTCTTTGGTCGTAAGCGCCTTGACCACCGGCTTTTGGATGATAGGAACCAGGGCCATGTAGGAATAGGCGGCGACGGAAATGGGGGCTAAAAGGTGACTGGCAAAACGTGTGGCTACGTAAATGGCCGTAGGCCCGTCCGCCGCGCCGATGATTCCGATGGCGGCAGATTCCCTCAGACTGAAGCCGAACACAACCGCTAAACCCATGGTTAAGAATATACCGAGCTGTGCGGCGGCACCGAAAAACAGCATGCAAGGCTGGTCAAGCAACGGGCCGAAATCAATCATGGCCCCTATCCCGATGAAGATCAGGATGGGGAACAGCTCGGTGATTATGCCTGCGTCGTAAAGCCGTGTCAGAAACCCATCGGACCCCACCGCGGAAGAACCGGGAAAATTGGAGATGATGGCGCCGAACCCTATGGGTAAAAGCAAAACAGGTTCGTACTCCTTGGATATAGCCAAGTAAATGAGGAGCGATCCGATCCCGATCATGACGATCTGTTGCCAAGTTATCATTAAGATTCCTGAGAAAAGGCCCAAGCGTACCCCTCCTTAAAATCAGAAAACCTTCACCCCACTACTGGGGATAAAGGTCTCACTAATCAAGGTCCACCGGGCCCGAAGGCCGTGCTGACGGCAGGTCCCCCGGCAAAAAGCACCCGGGAAGTTACTCCCCCTTATCACCACATCAAGCACGATTCTACTTCAAAGCCCCCCCGCACGCAACCTCACCGGGCCAAGTCCTGTGCGAGACGGTAAAGCCCCATATCGATGTTCTTCCTGTGGCTCAAGACGGTTTCAACCGGGGTAGAAATCACAGCATCGGAGCTCATCCCTACAACGACCCCCGCCTCGTTGTTAGCTAACAAATCCATGGCTTTGGCCCCTAGCCTGGAAGCGACCACTCTGTCCATAGCTGTGGGATCTCCGCCCCTTTGAACGTGCCCTAGGACGGTGATACGGGTTTCAAGCCCTATGCGCTTTTCAATCTCCTGGGCCACCTCAAAACCACTGGCGGCCCCCTCCGCAACAACCACTATGCTGTGGACCTTACCCCTGTCAAGCCCCCTCCTAAGCTTCCTGCACATTTCGTCCATATCCGTACGCAATTCGGGCACCAAAATGGCCTCTGCACCCCCAGCGATCCCTATGGACAGGGCGAGGTGCCCGGATCGGCGACCCATCGTCTCAACAACAAACATGCGATCGTGAGAGGTTGCCGTATCCCTAAGTTTGTTAACCGCCTGAACGCCTGTGTTGGCCGCGGTGTCGAACCCTATGCTCGGATTGCAGTACGCGACATCGTTGTCTATAGTGGCAGGCACGCCAACAGCCCTCACCCCCCGCCTGCACAGTTGCATCATACCGTGAAGGCTGCCTTCCCCACCTATAACCACCAGACCGGACAGGCCCGCCCCCCTTACCCGGGCGGCCGCAAGATCGAGGCCCTCCGGTGATAGCATCCGATCGGAACGAGCTGTGTGCAACACCGTGCCCCCACGATGGATAATGTCTCCGACCGATTCCACGCCCATCCTGACGATCTCCCCATCGAGGAGCCCTTCGTAGCCTCTCCTGATGCCAAATACCTGGACCTTTAAGGACACTCCCCGACGCACGACCGCCCGAATGGCGGCGTTCATGCCCGGAGCGTCACCACCGCTTGTAAGTACCCCAACGCTCATCCCAAGTTCGCACAGCCCCCACAAGCTGCATGATGAGTGAGTGTGCTTCCCGCACCTCACTGTTCGGAACAAGCACTTCCACGTGCCCAGTATCCCTTTGAGTGCCCATCGCTCTCAACGAGACCAACAAACCCTCCCCAAGCAATTTCGCTTTAAGGGTCTCAGCTTCACACCGGCCTGACGCAACATACACTACTGTCCACACAGGCAGGCCCTTTTACCTCAAAAGAGGGCTTGGGCTTCCCCCCTTCCGCTACCTATCGTCCTGCTCCCCTTTTACAAGAGAAATCTGTCGGCGGGTACCACGTCGTTTGCCAACACTCTCCGGGTGTCTTCTTGCTGCTCCACGGTACCATGAACGATAAGTACGCTGTCGTTGGCCATAAACCCTTTTACCCTCTGCCATAACCTAGGAAACACTATGATCTCCACAGAGCCGAAATCATCCTGTAATGTGGCGAAACACATTTCCTGCCCGGCCCTTGTCCGTACCTTTTTTGAAGACAGAAGAGATCCTCCTACGCTCACCCACCCCTTATCCTGCACAGATTCCAGCTCTGTTATGGGGGTCGTGTGTTCCTTAAGCACCTTTTTGTATTTCTGCAAGGGATGTCCGCTGAAATACATACCCAAAAGCTCCCTTTCCCATGACAGGCGGACATCCAAAGAAACCTCCCTGTCGCCGGGAGGACCGAAAAGCTGCGGCTGCCCCCTAGGTACGGGCCCGTCGGAAGGCGCCCCAAAAAGCGAGAGCTGGTTACGGTGAGCTGCGGAGCGCATCTTGAGAGCCTCCTCGAGACCCTCAAGGTTGTAATACCGGGTGCCAAAACAATCACACGCTCCGCATTGAATCAGGCTTTCAGCTGCCCGTTTTGTAAGCAGTCTGCCGTCAAGGCGGGTTACCAAGTCCTGAAGGGAGGAAAAAGGACCCCTTCTATCCCTTTCCGCTACAATCCCTTTGGCCAGCAAGTGCCCAACATTTTTGATGCCCGATAAACCGTACCGTATCGCTGGACCCTGAACAGAAAACTCAAGATCGCTTTTGTTCACATCGGGGCCGAGCACCTCAAGGCCCAAGTCCTTGGCCTCATGCAGGTAGATGCCCACCTTGTCCCAGACGCCGGCGACAGAAGACAGAAGAGCCGCCATAAAGTGGCCGGGGTAGTTGGCCTTCAGGTAGGCCGTCTGGTAAGCGATCAGCGCGTAGGGGGCGGCGTGGTTCTTGTTAAAACCGTAATCCGCGAACTTGAGCACCAGGTCGAAGATACGTTGGGCCACATCTCCCGACAACCCTCTTTCGCGGGCCCCCCTGATGAACTTTTGCTCCATGGTGACCATGAGATCCCTTTTCTTCTTCCCTACTGCATACCTGAGCACGTCGGCTTGGCTCATAGTGAAACCTGCCACATGAGACGCAATTTTCAGGATTTGCTCCTGGTACACGAGCACACCGTAAGTTTCTTTCAACACGGGCTCCAAAACAGGATGAAGGTACTCCGGTTTCCCAAATCGGGCCTTTATGAACTGAGGAATCTGCTGCATTGGCCCGGGCCTACACAGAGCTACCGTAGCCACAAGATCCTTGAATTCCCTGGGCCTCAGCTCTTTTAAGAAATCCCTCACCCAGGATGATTCAAGCTGAAAGACACCCACCGAATTGCCTTTGTCGAGCATGGCGTAGGTTTTTCGATCATCTGCGGGTAGGGTGTCCAAATCCAAAGAGACCCCGTCTGCTGTGACGAGATCTACAGTCTTTTTCATGACAGTAAGGGTTCTAAGGGCCAGAAAGTCCATCTTCAGCAGACCCAAGCTTTCAAGATCCTCCATCGGGTAACCGGTCGTAGCGCCACCGTCCCCTGTTCTAGCTAACGGCACGGCCTCCCAAAGAGGGCCTTTCCCAATGACTATGCCCGCCGCGTGGACGGACGAATGCCTGGGCATCCCCTCCAGTTTAAGAGCCGCCTCCAACAGTTCTTTGCCGTCGCCTCTTTTGAGTTCCTCAAGTTCGGGCACCATTTCCAGAGCCTTCTCTATGGTGATACCGAGCTGGTTCGGGATCATCTTGGCAACCTTGTCCACATCACCGTAAGGCAGACCCAAGGCCCTGCCAACGTCCCTGACCACCGCCCTCGCCGCCATAGTCCCAAACGTAATGACCTGGGCCACCCTGTCATCCCCATACTTTTCCCGCACGTACTCGATGACTTCGTCCCTTCTGTCATCTTGAAAATCAATGTCGATGTCGGGCATGGTGACCCTTTCGGGATTGAGGAACCTTTCGAACACAAGGTCGTTTTGCACGGGATCTATGTTAGTGATGCCCAACGAATAGGCGACGAGACTGCCCGCCGCCGAACCCCTGCCTGGTCCCACAGCGATCCCCTTAGATTTAGCGTGTCGGACAAAATCGGACACGATCAGAAAGTAAGAAGAGTAACCCATCCTAACTATCATGTCCAATTCTCTTTCCAGCCGAGCTTCGCTAACTCTGTCTACCCTACCCCCCATCCTGCCCCGGAGACCCTCGATGGACATCTTCCGCAAGTGAGACTCGGCGGTCACATCAGGAGGCAGGGGATACTCGGGCAAGTGAATCGCTTCAAAATCAAGCCTGACATCGCACATTTCCGAAATCGCCAGGGTGTTGTCCACTGCCTGAGGTAGATCGTGAAACAGAGCTTTCATTTCGTCTGGAGTCTTCACGTAAAACTGGTCCCCGGAAAAAGAAAGCCTATTGGGATCTTTCAAGTCGGTGCCTGTTTGAATTGCAAGCAGGATATCGTGGTACACCGCATCGGATCTTGTCAGATAGTGACAGTCGTTCGTCGCGACCAAGGGAACCCCCATGGATTTTGACAAGGTGACCAGACCCTCGTTGACCCGACCTTGGCCGGGAGCCCCGTTTCTTTGGATTTCCAAAAACACGTTGCCCCTACCGAATATGTCCAGGTACCTGCCCAAACTCTCCTCCGCTTTGCCCCCCGGCCCATTAGCGACGTAATACGGCACTTCCCCGTCAAGGCAACCGGTCAACGCCACAAGCCCCTTCGAATGCTGGCTGAGCACCTCCCAATCCGCTCTGGGCCTGTAGTAAAATCCTTCAAGAAAACCCCGAGAGACGATCTTCATAAGGTTCACATACCCTACCTGGTCCTTGGCGAGCAGAACTAGATGGAAGGGTTTGTCCGATGTTCCCCCGGATCTGGTCTTTCGCGACCCTCGAGCAACGTAGATCTCGCATCCTAAGATGGGTTTTAGACCAACCTCAAGGCACTCCTGATAGAATTTGACGACACCGTACATGCTGCCGTGATCGGTTATGGCCAAGGAGTCCATCCCGTATTGCTTGGCCAGCCGGCACAGTTCTTTGACCTTGCAGGCGCCGTCAAGCAGGCTCCATTCTGTGTGAACGTGTAGATGCGTGAAACTCATGCCCATTCATGCCTCCTGCCCCCGGCCCAAAAGCGTTTGCTTTCCGCCTATTTTCCTGTAAAATAGGAATCAAATCACTCAAGAAGGTGAAACAGCGTGCCCTGGAAATACTGTCCTCGCTGTAAAAACATTTCCTACAGTGCAGCGACCCGGTACGAATCGTGGCCCTGCCCCCACTGCAAAGCAGACCTAAAAACTGAGCCCGAGTACGATGTCCACGAAGCAAAGGCTTTGAAGGAAAGAGAGACAGCAAAAACGCTACACTCAGAAAAAAAGCCGCCCGGAACATCCCTTGTTTCCTGACCCGGACAAGGGTAGCTAGCTTTTCTACGAAGATGAAGCCTCAGTTACACCCTCGTAAAGGCAATGTTTTCCCAAAGGGCAACCGTAACACTTCGGGTTGGAAGGATGGCACAACGTCCTGCCGTGTTCGATCATGAGAAGATGAAGCTTCAACTTCAGCTCGTCCGGGACTATCCTCTCGAGCGTTGCCTGGGCCTTGACCGATGAAACCCTTTGATCCACCAACCCAAGCCTTTTTGAGACCCTGAGTACGTGGGTATCTACGGGAAAAGCGGGCTGACCCAACCCGAAAACCTGAACACAAGCAGCTGTCTTTGGCCCCACACCTGTTAGGGACGTCAGGTACTTAAAAGCCCCCACCGCGGAAAGCTCCCTCAAGGGTTCCAGGGATAATTCACCGAAATCCCTTTGTACGGTGGCCAAAGATGAGCGGATGGACTTTGCCTTTTGATACTGAAGCCCACACACAGCTATCGCTTCCTCAACCTCTTGCCCTTCGCTTTCCAACAGGGCTTCCCAAGACAGGAACCTTCCCTTTAGGTTCAAGTACGCCCTTGTGCTTAAGTTGTCGTTCGTGTTTTGCGACAAAATGGTGGCTACGAGGATATCCAACGGATTACCCTTCAAAGGCTCCAGCAATTTGGATTGCACCCCGGGGTACATGCTGGACAGTGTTGCAGCCAATTCACGAATATCTATCATTTCAACCTCTTTACCGCCGCCTTGAATGCCTCGCCTCGGGCCACATAATCGGGGAACATATCATAACTGGCACAAGCAGGGGATAGTGCGATCGAAAAACCGGGACCCCCAAACCCCACTGCCGCCTCAACAGCATCTTCCAAAGAAGCTGCTCTTGTAACACGAAACGCGGTGGCCTTTTGCTCGTGCTGAGCTTTGCTCAACGCTCCCTCTATCTTGTCTGCCGCAGCTCCCAAGGTCACCACAGCTGAACCCCTTCTGACAACTTCCCTCGCAAGATCATCGAAGGGTAGATTTTTGTCGTAGCCCCCCAAGATTAGGACAAGGGGGCCTTCCAACGAGCCCATCAAAGCCAAAGTTCTGTCCGGGGACGTGGCGATGGAATCATCGTAAAACGCCATGCCGTTCCACGTCCTCACGTGTTCAATCCTGTGAGGAACCCCCGCAAACGAGCGCAGAGCCGCCCCAATCTGTGGTAGGTCGACACCCGCCAAAAAGGCAGCGAGGGCAGCTGCAAGGGCGTTGGACACGTTGTGCAGCCCCGGGACCCTCAATTCCTCCCGGACGGCAAATATCTCACCGTTCACAACCAATTCACTGCCCTTTAACCAAGCCCCCACCCCACCCCGAGAGGCCAAGGCTTCGCGGACGGAGCGTTCATCGAGGGAAAAGAACCCTACCTCACCGGGCAACTCCCGGGAAAAGCCCCGGGTTTGAGCGTCGTCTAAGTTGAGCAGACACCAGTCGCCCTCTCCCTGGTACCGAAATATTTGTTTTTTTGCACGCACATAGTCCTCGAAAGTTTCGTGCACGTCAAGATGGTTCGGTTGAATGTTGAGAAGCAGGGAAACGTGGGGACTCACCGTGACTAATTCCAGCTGGAAACTAGAAAGTTCCAAGACCACGGACGCAGCATCCTCGATGTCGTCCACCTGCTCTATGAGAACGTTTCCGATGTTTCCCCCCACATACACGGGGCCGGTATCCCGAAGCATCGAGCCGAGCATGGTCACTACCGTAGTCTTGCCCGCACTTCCCGTCACCCCGATCACCCGTCCCTTACAGCGCGTCATGAAAAGGTCCATCTCACACGAGATCTTTGCCCCTTCTTGCCTCGCCCTTCTTATCTGAGGGAGATCTTTTTTCATACCCGGCGTCAGGAATACCGTGGGGAAACCGGGTAAAGGCTCCAGGTACCCTTCGCCTAGGCTCCAGGAACACCCCATATCGCTTAACTCCCGATAGGAAGCTCCCAGGTGGTCAGCATCTTTTTGGTCGAAGACGGTAACGCGACACCCATGCCTTACGAGGTAACGGCACAGGGCCGTGTTGGACTTACCAAGGCCCACCACGGCCACAGGCCCGTCTATCTGTAGTCTCTCACCCTTTGCCTTCATTCAAGCCCTTCCAGAACCTTCTCAAGCCTGTTGAGCCCCTCCTCTATCTTGGCCATGGATGTGGCGTAGGAGAACCTCAAGTTCCCTTCGGTACCGAACCCGGCGCCGGGGACTACGGCGATCCTCGCGTGCTCCAAAAGCATGTCCGCAAGATGGGCATCGTTTTCGATGACTTGGCCCGCGAGTTTGCGACCAATCAGCTCGGTGACGTCTGGGTAGACGTAGAATGCACCGGGAGGGGTAAGGCATTTGAAACCTGGCATCTCGTTCAAGCGCTTTACCATGTAGTCCCTGCGAGTCTTAAACTCCCGCCGCATGAGCTCCACGGGCTCCTGGGATCCCGTAAGGCCAGACAACGCGGCTCTTTGGGATATGGACGTGGGGTTGGATGTGGAGTGGCTTTGCACGTTTGACATGGCCGATATGACGTCCTGGGGACCCGCAGCGTATCCTATGCGCCAGCCCGTCATAGCATAGGCCTTTGACACCCCATTAACTGTAACGGTGAGAGCCTTCACTTCAGGCCCCAGGGACGCAAAAGCCACGTGTTCGCCCTCGTAGATCAGTTTTTCGTATATCTCATCGGATATCACCGCGATGTTGTGCTTCACACACACCTTCGCTATCCTTTCCAGCTCCTCGCGGGTGTACACCGCGCCTGTGGGGTTAGACGGAGTGTTCAGGATGAGGAGAGACGTTTTCGGGGTCACGGCCCCTTCCAAAGCATCGGGGGTAATCTTGAAACCCGTCTCTATGCCTGCGGGCACTATAACGGGCACCCCGCCGGCAAACCTGACCATCTCGGGATAACTCACCCAGTAAGGGGCCGGTATGAGCACTTGGTCACCCTCGTCACACAAAACTGTGACCGCGTTAAAGATCGAGTGTTTGGCCCCCGCGGACACTAACACTTGCCCTGGGCTGTACTCAAGACCGTTGTCTCGAAGCAATTTGGCGCACACTGCCTCCCTCAGCTCAGGGATGCCCGAAGAAGGGGTGTACTTTGTAAACCCTTGACGAATGGCTTCAATTCCTGCTTCATTGACGTGGGCAGGAGTGTCGAAATCCGGCTCTCCAACACCAAAACTGACAATGTCCACACCTTGCCTCTGCAAATCTTTGGTTTTGGCATCGAGGGCCAACGTGGGCGATTGTCTGATGGACTTGGCACGGGATGACAGTCTCATATGTAACCCTCCGTGTTAATGATAAAATGGGTTGCGAACTTCGAGTCACCCCTATCATACTTTAAGGCTACCCAGAAATCGAGGTGGAATCGTGAGGAAACGGCGTTCACCTTTCGGGCCAGCAGTGGTGCTAGGGCTTGGCCTGCGCATATTGACGGGTGCCCTTTTGGGCCTTTATTTGGGTAGCAAACTCGATGCGTCCCGAAACAAGGCGTTTTTCGCCCCCTTGTTCTTCTTCGCAGGTACATTCCTAGGCTTTTACAGAGCCTGGATCGTAGTAAAATCCATCTTGAACAAGGACAAATAACTGTCCGGGGGGAATAGCTTGCAAAGGCGGACGCACAGGAGGGATCGCATCTTGAGTCTCACTACATTTGCAAAAATCACGCACAGGACACCGTGGGCATGGGTCCCCCTTGCACTGGTCTTCGTCCTCATTTGGGGCAATTGTGCAGCAGGGGCGAACCCAGCAGGGGATGCCAGAGATTTGACGGGGAGCGATTTGCTGGATGACTTTCCCGACAGAAAGACGGGCTCTCCGGAATGTCGGGAGTTTTTCGCGGCCGCCTCGGTCTTTTTGAGAAAATTAAACTGGCACACTGATGTTCTGAGCTACTCTGTCCTGATCAAAGCACAAGATCAAAAAGGGATAAACACCACGTTCGTGAACGTTTCAGGTGACAACATGGTGGCAACCGGAGTTCCTTTGGCCAAAATGGACACCATAGATCTGTTAATTGTGGCCCCTTGTGACACCCTTTTCACGGAGAACGGGAACCGGAACATCCTGCCATCTTACACCCGAAATGCATGCAACACCCTGCTATCGGTAGCAAGTAAGATCTCATCTTCCAATACGGCCCTCGCTTTCGTCTCCGGTCACCACCAGTATGGAGCGGGCATAGAGGGCCTGCTCGACGAATTGTCGGCAAAGGGCATAAAGATCCTTTCCTCAGTGATCGTAGGGGACGCAAGTTCAACGCACGAAACCCCTTTAATACCCAACGGAAACCCGCCCTCCGCCACGGTGAAACGAGTTTACGACGCGTGTAACGAGGCGGGGCTCAATGTCTTTCTTGCAGGGCGCAGACACCGGACCGCCTGGTATCTTGAAAACGTTTGCCCCACAGGGGGGTCGCTTTCCCCCCAAACCCACCTAGACTGGGGCAATTTTGAAGGGGAAGGGGATGCTTTCGCGAAAAGGGACATCCCTTCGGTAACCATAGGGCTTCCTGTATCTCCCCAAATGGCCCTGCCCCAGGTCGACAAGTCCCAAGGGGTCATTTCTGCCCTTGGGAACCTGGCCGACTCCCCTTTCACGGACGCAGGTGATCTACTTTATGACCAAGCCATATTCCTGCAGTATGGGGGGACGCTAACCGTCATCCCTGCCAAGACCGTGAAGGCAGCTTCCTACATTGTGTCTGCGGTGAGCCTTTTGGTGTTGCTACTGTGCAAAAATGCCCTGGGGGATCTTTCCCGTTTGGCCTTGCTCGTTGGGACCCTTCTCGCATGCGTGCTTGCCCACCTGTTCAGATCCCTTAGCGTCACTTTGGGCAGTTTCAGATACCTTTACAGCGCGAACCCGGGAGCCATGTTCCTTTCCCACATCGTGCTTGTGCTTCTTCTCGTTCTACTGGGGTTCCTGAGGCTTTGGAACGTTCGCACAAGAATTCACCATCTACACGGTGGTGCCCAAACAGCTGCAACATCGTTGGAATCTAAACCCAAGCGCCTGGGCCACGCCTGGGGGCTTGCCATCATGACGGCAACCTTGGCGGGTCTCGGGACCGTAGGCTCGGAATTCACGGCACCTGCCCTCCTGTCGGTATTGGCCCTTTGTTTGAGCGTGTTGGTGGAATCTCGTACTCAGAACGTAACAAGCGCCTTCGTGTGGCTAGCAAGACTCTCGGCTCTTGTGCCTTCCGTTACTTTTTACATGCAGGCGGGGGTCCCCTGGAAATCCGATTCCCAAGCCGCTTACATGGCCGCCTGGCAGGCTTTCCGCTCCGAAGGCATATCGCTTTTGCTCGCGTTCAGCGTCAGTCTTTCGTGCCTTCTGTCCACCTGTGAGTTTCCGAGACCCGTGACAGGTCCCCGGAGAAAGATCCTGCGCTTGTCGGAGCCTTTCGTTTTGGTCTGTTTGGTTGGGGTTCTCGTTATGCCGCCGAAGCTGTTGCCAAGCAACGTACCCACCACCGCCTTGGTCCGGGAGACCGGAGGTCAGAACACAGAGGTGTCTGTGACAGCCCCCCGCCCCCTTGGAAAGGTGTTCGTTGAAGCGGGTACGCCCCTTCTTATGGGAGAACCCCTAGAAGAGGTACAGGACAGAACAGGTTCGTGGTCCCTGAAGTTCCCAGTTCAGGACACAAGCGTGAGGGCGACCCTGTCCCACAACCTTCATTTTGTGGAGGACGGGGATAACGGACATCTCCTACAAGCACACGTGGAAGCTGCCTTCCTCAAGAACCCCACCTATTACACTGTAACCCTGAGGGATTCTTCCTACGGGCGAGGGGTCAAAAAGCCTTTCAACGTCACAAATTTAGACCAGGTCGTGGGGGGGGTGGGCATCCCGGAGGAAGCTTACAAAGTGGATGCGAAACCCGGTTACTGCCTCAGAATAGTGTGGTGGGCACCCTCAGAAAAGCAAGCGAAGTGTTGTCTTAACGTAAAGCCTGGAACCGGTTCCATGGTCATCGTAACATCGGAAGCTGTCTACGTTGACGACTTGATGGTCAACGTTTCGTTCGAGGCGGACAACGCTGCTTTCTTCGGGGCATCCACGGTAACGGCACAGTCTTCGAAATGAAAAGAGGACAGGGATTCCCTGTCCTCTCTCTTTTCCTATCCTTCAGTCTTCCTGAGCGGGAGTGAGCCTAGGCCTGAATTTCATGGGAGCCGTTTCTTCTTCCTCAACGGACTCTTCGTGCTTGAGAGGATCCCCGGTGAACTGTTTCTGGTACAACGACGCGTACGCGCCTTGGCGAGCGATCAATTCATCGTGGCTGCCGTACTCAACTATTCTGCCCTGATCGATAAAGTAGATCCTGTCGGCATTGCGAATTGTTGACAACCGGTGGGCAATGACCACGGATGTACGCCCCCTGAACAGCTCCTTGAGCGCGTTTTGAATGAGAAGTTCCGTGTAGGCATCGACGGACGAAGTGGCCTCGTCCAAAATCAGGATCCTTGGATCTGCTATGATGGCTCGTGCGAAAGCCAACAGCTGCCTTTGCCCCACGGACAGGCGGGAACCTCTCTCCCACACCTCCGTGTCGTACCCGTCTGGCAGCCTCTGTATGAACTCGTCGGCCCCCACGATCCTGGCAGCCTCCATGATTTCCTCATCGGTAGCGTCAAGACGACCGTACCTTATGTTGTCCTTGATCGTGCCCGAGAAGATGAACGTGTCCTGCAACACGATGCCTAGGTTCGCGCGCAATGACTCTAGATCCACGTCCCTTATATCTGTACCGTCCACGTATATGGCGCCTTCTTGGGGATCGTAAAACCGGCTCAACAGATTTATAGTAGAGCTCTTGCCTGCACCGGTGGGACCTACAAGCGCTATTGTCTCGTTGGGGTTAACCTCCAAGGATATGTTGTGTAGCACCGGCTGTTTTGGATCGTACCCGAACGTGACATTGTCAAACCGGACGTGGCCGACAATGTTTTGAAGGGGCAAGGAACCCGGTTTGCTTGACACATTGGGGACCGTGTCCATAACCTCAAAGACCCTTTCCGCAGACACACTCGCCTGAAGCAGCTGGTTGTAGATCTGAGACAGGTTTCTGATGGGCCAGAAAAACCTGTTCGCGTAGTTTAGGAACGCCATGAGCGTGCCCACCGTAACCGTCGCGTCGCCCCAGGACATGCGAAGGCCACCGTAGTAGACAACGAGAGCGGAACCCAAGGCCCCAATGACGTCGATCATGGGGAAAAACACGGCGCTGAGCCGTGCCGCCTGAAGGTTGGCCTGGAAGTTTTCAATGTTGGTCTCGTTGAACTTGTCTGCGTTTACATCTTCCCTTGAGAACGCCTGGGTAATCTTCATTCCCGAAATGGTCTCCTGCAGGTTGGCGGACACGTCCGCCGACTTTCGCCTCACGTTGTGGTAAGCCCTCACCATTCGGGTCTGCATCACCATGACGACAACGAACAGTATGGGAACGGTGATGAACGTTACCAACGCAAGCTTCACGTTCATCTTGAGCATAACGTACACGATACCCACGAGCGTAACGATGTCACTCAAGATACTCAGGATGCCTGATGACAACATCATGTTGATGGTTTCCACATCGCCCGTCACCCTTGACATGACACGACCTGCTTGCATCCTGTCGTAAAAATCCAACCCTAAGTCCTGAAGGTGCCCGAACACGGTCTTCCTTATGCCGTACAGCATCTGCTGACCAGTCCAGGACATGACGTACGTTTGGGAAAACCTACACGCTGCCATAGCAACCTGTAAACCCATGTAGAGTGCCACGGTTTTGTACAGGCCGCTCAAGTCATTGCCTGGTATGTCTATGTCCACTGCCTTTTTCATGAGAAGAGGCCCCTGTAGCCCCAAAACCGATAGGGCAACCACTAGCCCTATGGCGAAGATCAGCTGGGGTATGAAAGGAATGATGAACTCCTTAAGCCTAGGCACGTGGGTGAAGTCTACTGTCTTACCTTCTAAGTCATCAAGATCAAAGCGTCCGAATCGGTGACCCATTACGCATCACCGCCTTCGGCCGTAGCAGCGATTTGCTGATTCAAGTCGTCTGCCTCCTGGCTCCTAAACTGCAGATTGTAAATGGCCGTGTAGATGCCATCTTTGGCCAACAGAGTCTCGTGTGTGCCGATCTCCGCGATCTTCCCCTTGTCGAGAACGATGATCCTGTCCGCGTTTCGTATGGTTGACAGTCTTTGCGCGATGATGAACGATGTCCTGTTTTTCAACAGCTGCCCGAATGCTTCCTGAATCTTCATTTCGGTATCCACGTCCACGCTGGAGGTAGACTCATCGAGCAGAAGGATCCTGGCATCCATCAATAGCGCCCTTGCGATGGCCACCCGCTGTTTTTGGCCACCCGAAAGACCCACACCCCGTTCACCGATCACCGTATCGTAACCTTCCTCCAGGCTATCAATGAAATCGTCTATGTGTGCAGCCCGGGCCGCCCGCCTGATCTCCTCGTCGGTGGCGTCAGGTTTGCCGTAGGCAATGTTTTCCTTCAGGGAAGATGAGAACAGGAACGTTTCCTGGGTGACTATGCCGATCTGTCTCCTGAGGCTTTCAACCGTAACGTCCCTTATGTCGTGGCCGTCCACAAGGAGCCGGCCTTTGTTGACGTCGTAAAAACGCGGTATCAGGTTGATGAGCGTCGTCTTACCCGAGCCCGTTCCTCCCAAGACAGCTATGGTTTCACCAGGCTCAACGTCAAGGTTGATATCCTCCAAAACCATGTGGCTGCCATCGTACGAGAAAGCCACATCCTCAAAAGTCACTCTTCCTTCGATCCTAGGCATGGGTTTCGCATCCGGAGAATCCGTCACGTCCGCTTCAGTATCCAGGATTTCGAAGATCCTATCCCCCGAAGCCATGGCTTGCTGTGCGGAGCTCACCCACCAACCCATCATCCTGATGGGCCGTATGAGCTGCAGAAGCAGCTGGTTGAAAGCGAACAATGCCCCCACCGACATAACCCCCGACATTACGTCGTGGCCGCCCCACAACAGGATGATGGCGAGGGAACTTTCGGTGAGAAGGGACATGAAGGACTCGTTAAGCGCGGATAAGCGACTGGTCCTCACCCTTCTTTCAAGAAGGTTCATGTTGTCCGTCTCAAACCGCTGCATCTCGTAATCTTTCCTGGAGAAGGCTTTGACCACACGCTGACCCGTGATGTTCTCCTGAAGCGTTACGGTCAGGATGGCCAACTGTTCCTGGTTCTGACGAAATAATGGCCTGATCTTCTGTGAGTAAATCTGAACCCTCCAAGCCAAAAAGGGCACAGGAATCATCGAAAGCAATGTGAGCTTCATATTCTTGCTTGCCATGAGAGCGAACGTGGCAGTAAGGGTAACCAGACTCGATACGATGTCGATGAGGCCCCCGGTTATGAACCTTTGTGCGCTCTCAACGTCGGAGGTGACCCTTGACATAAGCTGTCCTGTCTGTGTCTCGTCGTAAAAGCTGTAGGACAGCTGCTGCAGATGCTGATATATACGATTCCTGATGTCATAAATGATGCTTTGGCCCGCGTAAGACATGCCGTAACGTTGCACATATCTTAATCCCGAAGATACCAATGCAGTGCCGATGATGGCAAGCCCACCGTAGATTAGCAGGTCAAAGCGCCTTGCCTCGAGGATCCCGTCAACGATCCACTCTGTTACTAGGGGTTGAACCAAGCCTAAACCTGCCGCAACCAGGACCAGCACAAACCTTGTAGCAAAGAGCTTCCAGTAGGGCAGTGCAAACCCCATTAGCCTACGTAACGTATGCAAATAGCCGACCCTCCTATACTGTTTCGGTTTCTGGTTTGGCGGATTCTTCTACCATTCGACCCAGCTGCTCTATGGTTTTCGAAAGCATCCGCGTCACCTGATCCGCCTTAATCATCAACAAACCGCTGTTGTGAGGATTAAGGAAAACCAAGACCTTGTCGCCGATTTCAAGCCCGTACTCTTTACGGGCCTCCGCGGGAATCACAACCTGACCTCGCTCGCCAAGGGTAGCAGCACCGCAAAACCTGCCCCTCAGGATATGTCCCAAATTATCCCCTCCTTTGGGCGTAAGTGGAAATAACTCGTGGAGTTCGTTCTAATCGTATAAGTATGAGTTATCCTACTACGCTTACCAAATAGCATCCTAACACATATTGTTTCGGGTTGCAAGTATAACGAGGCACGAAACTTCCGGATTCGAGCCGAAAAGGGGCTCGTTGACCCGGTTTGCGCTACCCTCGGTGTTACTTGTAGAATCAGGGTAAAGAGCCTGTGGGAACCGTGGGTGGGGAGGGGAGCCTTCTTGGAAAACGGAGCTGGGTTCCTGTCTACAGTCTTCTCAAACGGGGGTCCTTTTCAAACCATTATCCCCGGCTTTGAAGAACGACACGAACAAATCGAAATGGCCCTGGCCGTGTGGGAAACCCTTTGTTCCCAGTCGCACCTTATGGTTGAAGCAGGCACCGGAACTGGGAAATCCCTTGCATACCTGCTACCCCTCGCCATGCAATCGTTAGCCACGAAAACCCGCGGGGTAATCTCCACTTACACAGTCAACTTGCAACAGCAGTTGGTGAGCAAAGATCTGCCCCTAGTCAAAGAGTTGCTTGCACGTTCAGGTCACGACCTCAAGTACGACCTGCTGAAGGGTCGCAACCATTACCTGTGCCTGAGAAAGTGGAAACAAGTCTACGGAGAGACCGCCAAGAGGACATCCCTTGTGGTGCCTGGTCGCCAAGAGCAGATTATCGAATCCATCTTCGATCTGTTGCAGGATGAATCTTGGCCCGGTGAGAGATCCTCTCTGCCCGAGCAAGTGTCCGACGAGCTGTGGGCTAGCGTATCATCGGACAGCGAAAGATGCATGTCCGCTAAGTGCCCGGAAAAAGACAGGTGCTTCTACCAGAATCAAAAGAAACGGCTGGAACGATGCAACCTCATAGTTGTCAATCACTCCTTGCTGGCCGCCCATTATCTTGTAGCAGGCCGGACCGGGGGCCAGATCCAAATCATACCTAAGTTCAACAACCTCGTTGTGGATGAGTCCCACCACCTGGAGGAAGTCACTCGCAACAGCCTTGGTACGGAGATCAGCGGGGCACGATTCCGACGGTTGGCGGACGATACCCATAGATTCGCTTCCGCCGGCACCTTGGGGAAAATGCTGTCAAGGGAAAACCGGCAGAGTCTCAGATCCAAACTTGACAGTATCGGAGCTAAGATCGATCAGAGTTTGCTCCGTGTTGGTTCTCAGGTCCTGCGCTCCAGGGACAAAATGAGGATCACTGCACAGGACGCCATCGAGCCAGGCATCATCTTCGATCTTAGGCAGGTGACGGGAGACATGAAGGACTGGACTGACTTAAACCTGGACGACGAAGAACTGTTCGAGATCCAGGCTCTCCAAAGACGCTTTATAGCCTTAACCCAGGACATTGAAAGCCTGAACAACCTTGAGGGCGACGGTGAATCGTGCGTGTACTGGGGGGAATCTGCCGCGAGACCCAGAAAGGGGCCTGTTGTGTTGAAACGTTCCTTTCTCGAGATCGGGTCCTACCTACAAGAAACCGCCTGGGATTCCCTTGATTCCGTCGTGTTGACATCCGCAACACTGGCGGCAGGGGGCAATTTTGATTACCTCAAAGAAATGCTTGGACTCCAGGGTGCCGGTGAGTTGATTCTAGGGTCACCATTTGACTACGCGCGCCAAGTGTGCCTGTACTTGCCCCCGGGGACCCACCGCGGCGATGTCAACAGCGACGCGTTCAACACGTACGTCGCCAGGCAGGTGCTTGAGATCGTTGACCTTACCCAAGGCCGGGCTTTTATCCTGTTTACAAACAGAAGATCTCTTGAGACCGTGGCGAATCAGGTGAAAGACAGCATCGAGGAAAAGGGGTATCCGGTGCTCAAACAGGGGGAAGCACCCAGGGAAACGCTGCTTGAGCAGTTCCGTGACATGGGCAAGGCCGTGTTGTTGGGACTCGATTCTTTCTGGGAAGGCGTGGATGTGCCCGGCGATGCCCTGTCCTGTGTCGTTCTCGTCAAGCTACCCTTCCCCGTCCCAGACGACCCGGTTATGCAAGCTAGGGAACAAATATGGAAGGCGAAAGGCCTGTCACCGTTCACTCACTACAGTTTGCCCGTGACAGCCCTTAAGCTTAAGCAAGGCTTCGGCCGCCTCATTCGAACAAAAACGGATAGAGGTGCTGTCGTCCTCCTCGATCCCCGGGTGCTCAGCCGGCCCTACGGTAAATACCTGTTGAAAAGCCTGCCGCCTGCCAAGATTACCCGCGATCCCTACGACGTTGCTTTGGCAGTCGCCCAACCTACAACCTCTTCATGATGTGAACCAAATCTTTAAGCGCGGACGCAGCTGCCCCCACCACGTGGGAGGCGCCGCCGCTCACCACCACGTCGCCCATTTCCTCGCTTGAAAACCTTACCGCCTTACAGGTTCCTGGAAGAAACCTGAACGGGTGATCGGAAGCTACAGGTTCCGGCTTCACTGACAAGCTCACCCCTTGTAAACCCTTCAGGGCCCTGGCCACCAAACGAAAAGGAGTCCCCTGCCTCGCCATACGCACAACCTCCCTTTCGTCCATGCCCCTGATCCCTTGCCTGGAAACGTCTGAGAGCCCCAAACCGAGACCCCAAAGGGCGTTGGCGATGATGAGAATCTTTGCGGCTGAATCGTACCCGTCAACGTCCAGGGTCGGATCCGCCTCAGCAACGCCCTCAGCTTGTGCTTCCCTAAGGGCTTCTTCGTAAGGCTTTCCCGTAGACATGCGATTTAAGATCAGGTTTGTGGTGCCGTTTAAGACACCCTCAATCCCCGTTATGTTTGTACCGGCCATGCAGTGTAGACCCACATCAACAGAGGGGAGGGCAGCTCCAACAGCGCCGCTGTACCCCAGAAAGACTCCATCACCGCAAAGTGACGACAGTTCTTTGAAAGCGACCACCAACGGGCCTTTCGCTAGCGTGACAACCGAGAACCCTTTGTCCAAAGAACTCTTGATGTGGCTCAGCCCCGGTTCCCCTGTAACCAGGTTCGTGGGCGTGGCTTCCAGCGTTACCCCGGGGACGCCGAACCTCTCTTTTATGTCATCCAACAACCCCCCCAGGTCGTGCAAACGACCAGAGGATCTCTCCAGCCACTCCAACACGTCATCAAGGCCAAGTCCTCGTGGACAAAACAAAGAGCCGGTCCTGCCGCGAACCGCGACCAGGACCGGAGTCTTTCCTGTTTCGTTTTGTATGAATTCCCTCTTCGAATCTAGCAATTCAACAAAACTGAGGCCCACCCGACCGGGGCCGTTCAGCACAAGAGGCACCCCGGGGAGGGCGGTCACCGGGAAACCTCTAGACCTAGGCTCACCAATTCCCGCCTTATCTCCTCCCTAGGTCCTTCAGCCAAAGGCAACATGGGTCTTCTTGGCACCCCTCCGAAATAACCGAGCATATCCAGGGCCGCCTTGAGCCCAGCCACGCCGTACTTGGAGGTAACAAGAGAGTTCAGCCTCAGTATGCTCTTTTGCACCCTTCTGGCACCTTCAATCTCACCGGAACTCACCAGATCGTAAATGGCAACGCAAAGCTGAGGGACAATGTTGGCAGATGCCAGTGTCCCCCCTTTTGCACCCATGAGCAGAGAAGGCATCAAGAAGCTGGCGGAACCGGCAAACACGCAGAAATCCTCAGGCACATCTCTCAGGATCTCTGAGATCTGGACGATGCTGCCCCCGGAATCCTTCACGCCTTTGATGTTGGGGTGTTCCGACAGCGCCCTCACAAGCTGTGGGGTCATGTTGAGGCCTGTGTTCCCCGGCATATTGTAAAGCAATACGGGTACGGGGGACTCGTCCGCCACGTCGGTGTAGTACTGTTTAAGGGCCGCCTCGTTCATGCTAGCTTTGTAATAGTGGGGGGAAATTACGAGGGCCGCGTCCACACCGACGCTGGCGGCTTTTTTCGTCAACCTGACGGTAGCCCCCGTGCTTTCACTGCCAGTGCCCGCGATGACAACTTTCTCCTTGGGAAAGTGCTTTCGGGCAAACGCCCACAATTCCACCTTCTCATCCTCTTCGACGTAGGGCTGCTCACCGTTCGAACCTAACACGACGATCCCTGCAAGGCCTGTGGAGGCCCATTTGGCCAGGTTTTCACCCAACCTGTCGTAGGATATCTCTTCGTCCACAAACGGGGTCGGAATGGGTGCGTAGATCCCTTTGAACAATCGGACCTCTCCCTTCAACACTCGCTGTAATCACATGCCAAACACTTCAGACACCCTTCGATGTGAACCAAATTCCACGTACCGCAGGACGGGCAAAGGCTGAACCGTTTGCCGGGTAACAGGGGAAGCTCGTCCTGACGCGGGGAAGATGCCCCGGCCGTTCCTCCCTGTTCTTCCGAAACCCGGTTGACATACTCGTCCACAAATTGACCTATGGCATCGGGGACAGAGCGAATCCTGTTAGGGCCGAAACCGATGCTGCGGGAACCCCCTATGCCTACCAACTGATCCGCGATTTCCTGAGGATCTATGCCCGATCTTAGGGCTATGGATATCATTCTAGCCACAGCTTCCGTGAAGGCGGCCACATCGCTTCCCGCCTTTCCGATCTGCGCGAACAGCTCCACAGGGTGCCCCTTAAATGTATTCATGGTGAGGAAAAGCTTTCCCACAGGGGTTTCTTTGGCCGTGGTAAAGCCCTCAAGGGTGGGGGGACGCTCGATGGGCCTTATGCGACCCCAGATCCCGTTTATGGGCTCATCACCCGTTTCTTTCGCTGTTTCAGCGGTTTGGGTCCCTACCGTCAAAACCTGTTCCTGGCGGCTTCCGTCCCTGTACACGGTGACCCCCTTGCAGCCAAGCTTGTAAGCCTCGAGGAACACATCCCTCACGTCTTCCCTTGTAGCGTCGTGACTGAAGTTTACAGTCTTTGAAACCGCGTTGTGAGTGAACCTTTGGAACGCCGCTTGCATCTTTATGTGGCTTTCCGGACTTATTTCGTGAGCGGTCACGAAAACCTTTCGAACACGCTCGGGAACTTCAGGAATATCCCTGACCGTTCCGGAAACCGCGATCTTCTCCATAAGTTCAGGGGTGTAGAACCCTAAAGCTTTGGCAACTTTCTCGAACCTGGGGTTCACCTCTACCAACCGCTTGTTGTCGAGCACATTTCTCGTAAAAGCTATGCTGAAAATGGGCTCTATTCCCGATGAAGCCCCGGCAATCATGCTTATGGTCCCTGTGGGCGCGATGGTTGTAGCTGTCGCGTTACGCACTTTGATCCCTTTTCCCGGGTACACGCTTCGTTCGTAATTGGGAAAAACGCCCCGAATAGAGGCAAGATGCTCCGACGCCCCGGTTGCGTGTTTTTCCACAAACCCCATAACGCGGCTTGCGAGGTCAACAGCTTGCTGCGAGTTGTAGGGGATTCCCAAATCAAGGAGCATATCCGCCCACCCCATGACGCCCAAACCGATCTTTCTGTTGCCCAGGGACATGCGAGCGATCTCGGGCAAAGGGTATTTGTTGGCGTCTATGAGATTGTCCAGGAAATGAACCCCTGTCCTCACTGCAAAGGCTAAGGCTTCCCAGTCCACCAGGTGCTCAGGATCCAAGTCCTCCTGCTCCTCGCGCTCCCAAACGGGTTTTGTGAAGGCACCAAGGTTCACGGAGCCCAAGCAACATGCCTCGTAGGGCAACAAAGGTTGTTCCCCACAAGGGTTGGTACTTTCTATCTCACCGATATCGGGCGTAGGGTTGTCCCTGTTCAAACGATCGAGAAACACGATACCCGGTTCACCGTTGCGCCAGGCCTGATCGACGATCTTTTCAAAGGTCTTCCGGGCCCCAAGCTCACCCACGATTTGCCCGTTGCGAGGGTTTGTTAACCGGTACTCCTCATCGGCCCCAACGGCTTCCATAAACTGCTCAGTGATGCCCACGGATATGTTGAAGTTGGTCAGCTCATTTGTGTCCGTCTTGCACGTGATGAATTCCAGTATGTCAGGGTGATCCACCCTTAGAATGCCCATGTTGGCACCTCGCCGGACGCCCCCTTGTTTTACCGCTTCCGTAGCCGCGTTGAACACTTTCATGAACGACACCGGGCCCGACGCCACCCCGCCCGTAGACCTGACCACATCGTTCTTGGGCCTTAAATTGCTGAAGCTAAAGCCGGTACCCCCCCCGGATTGATGAATAAGGGCGGCGTGTTTCAACGAATCGAAGATACTAATCATGGAGTCATGCACGGGCAAAACAAAACACGCGGACAACTGTTGCAGTTCCCTGCCCGCGTTTATCAACGCAGGGGTGTTCGGCAAAAACTGACCCTCCGTCATGACCTTGTAAAACGTTTTTGCTGTTTCGTAAAGAGCGCTGCCCCTTTCTTCCACCCTCGCTACCAGGTCATCCCAGGAGCAGGGGGCCTTCCCCTCTTCCCACAACCTGTCGTGACTGGCCTTCAACGTGGCCCAATCCCAATCGCTAAACTCAAGTCTCCCCTCACCCGGGTCCGACACCTCTTTTCCGCAGTACAAGACATCCATGAGGGCCATGTTCCTGCTAACCCTCCAGAACATCTCCTCGGGGGATTCCAAAATATTACCTTCCTCATCTCTCTTTAGATAACGCTTTTCCAAAACTGCAAGACCGCTCTCCGTAAGCGGAAGCGAAGTGCGAACGCTTGTGCTAGACACTGATATTCCTCCCGGCTCTAATTGCGGGTGTTCTCCTTTAGGATCCGTTCCAGCTCCTCTTTGAACCCGGCCAAATCTTGAAACTCCCTGTACACGGATGCGAACCTTACGTACGCCACGTCGTCCGCAGCTCTCAGTTCGGCCATGACTCTTTCCCCGATTTCCGTGGACGTGACCTCTCCTTTGCCCACGAGTCTCAGGTCCCTCTCGATGTCGGATACCGCCTGCTCCAACCGTTCAAGGGAAATAGGACGTTTTTCACAGGCCCTAAGCATACCCGACAGGATCTTTTGTCTCGAGAACATCTCCCGGCGCCCGTCTTTCTTCACGACAAGCAAGGGGCTCTCCTCAAACCGCTCGTACGTAGTGAACCTCCTGCCGCACGAGGGACACTCACGCCTTCTTCGGATGGCCCCCGCGTCCTCCGTAGGGCGGGATTCCAGAACTCTGGAATCAGGGTTGCCGCAAAAAGGACACCTCAAGACAAGACCCACCTTCCAACATTTTTCGTGGCGAACACCCGTTGGCCCTATATGTAGGTACCACGCTAATCATAATACGCTATGTATGGCGATTGTCCTTCTTTTGTTTCGAGAGTTTTCGATAGGCTTTTTCCGTGAAATCTTGCTTTGTAACCAGGAACCGCTCGTGGGTGCCGTAGCCCACCTTTTCCAAATCGTCATGAACGTTCACGTCAAACACGAGCTTCCTGCCCTCTCTTGCTATCAACCTGGATGTTGCTTTGATTCCACACCCGGGGGGCGTGGGTGCCACATGGTGAAGACCCACAAAAGTACCCACAGTGGTCTCACCATCTGTCAGAAAGGGGCGGATGGCGTTTACGGATGCTTGTTCCGCCAGGGACACCAGGCTGGGTGTGGAGAATACGTTCACGTCCCCGCTACCGACGCTGCGGGCCAGGTTGTCTTCCTTGACCTCACAGCTTGCCGTGCCCGTGCAACCGATAGGGATGCTTTCAGCAGTCAACCTTTCACCTCCACCCAGTATTCTAACCCCAAAAGCTATTCGATGAGGGTTAACATACTCCTACGGCTAAAGCCGTTGGGATTCCAGGGTCAGACAGAAACAGCCCCAGTATGAGCAGGTCTTACGTTTCCTAACCCAGTAGAAGATGCCCCTTCCACTAGAATGTTGATTGCGGCACTGAGGTCCCTGTCGCATATGGCCCCACAAGCGCATGTCCATGTCCTATTGGACAATGATAGGGATGAATTGACTCGATATCGGACTGTTACGCAGTTTGGCGATGGGTTCATAAGTCGGTATTGGTTAAAAGCGGTGGTACATCCGATGAAGAGCGATACACACCCGCCACCTCGATCTGTTCCCGGAGGGGTTTATCCTTCTTCGAGCGGTGCATCTTAAACGTGTAGGTCCGCCTTATGAGCAACTTACTTCCCCTTCCGGGATACGGCCTACGGATTCGATACAGTGGCTGCGACCATCTGTTTGGGCCCATATGTCAAGCATGGGTTGTCTCGGTTGGCTTTTCGCTAAAACATTTCGTAAAATCGAAATCGAAAAGGCAGGTGGTCAGGATGTTTTCCCGTCGTCTTCCCCGATCGTTCTACGCCAAAAGGGCTTTAAAAGTGGCTCCAGCCCTTTTGGGGTGCATACTAGTTTGCCGGACCCCGGAAGGCGTCACTGCGGGCATCATCTCGGAAACCGAGGCCTACGAGGGACCTCACGATCGTGCCTGCCACGCCTACGGGGGCCTCAGAACACCGCGCACAGAGGTTATGTACGGCCCCCCGGGTCACGCCTACATCTATTTCACTTACGGCATGCACCACATGCTGAACGCGGTGACGGCCCCGAAGGGCACTCCCCACGGTGTTCTCATACGGTCAGTGATGCCGATTCTGGGCCAATCGCTGATGGCGGAAAGAAGGAAAGGTCGTCTGCCCCTGTCCGAAGGACCGGGCAGGCTCACACAAGCCATGGGTATCACTTTGGAACACTACGGAGCCGATTTGACAGGAGACGATCTGTTCATAACGTTCCCCAGGGGGAAACGCTTGCCACAACCTTACATCACAACGCCTCGGGTAGGGGTTGATTACGCGGGGGAAGCAAAGGACTACCCTTGGCGGTTCGTTCTCAAACAAAAAGGCAGCAGGAACGAACGCTCCTAGCCGCCTTTTGCCCCGTTTACTTAGTGGGGTCTCCCCCCAAAATGAACTTGTGCATGTCATCCGTGACTGCCTGTATGTTTTCCTCGCCTAAGTAGGCCATGTGACCTGCTTCATAGCCTTTCACAAACACCCGGTCCTCGGGCAAATCTGAGTGGTCCAAGGTGTAGTACAGGATACCGATTTGGGTACAAATATCATACCATCCGTTCACGAAGAACACCCGCATGGTAGGAATCCGGCGCATAGCGGAGGCCAAGCTGTTCGAAGTGTTTCGACCCTTGATCTTGTTGTTCCAGCTCATGTACAAAGAGTGGGAGTTTACAAAATTCCTGTCCCACTTGATACCCAACAAAGGGAACACCTCACCGCACAACACCGACTGATAGAAGGGGTTGTACTTTCCTTCCGCCGCGTCATCCCCGAAACCCCACCGGCTTTCGTCCATCAAAGGCTCATACAAGGGACGGGTGATTCTGCCGTCCAAACGGGCAACCGAGCGTCCTTTGTTGCGAATGACCTGGCTCCGAAATTCCACACTGTCAACGGCAAGCGCCCTTTTCTCCAGGTACTCCCTGGAAACCCCGGTGTAGTACATGACTTTGTCGATTATGCGTTCCCTTGTCTCCGCGTCAAGCCTCTTACCCTGGTAAAGGGCGAGAAGGTAGTCGTTATCCGCGAAATCCTTGGCTTCCGCCACGAACTCTTCAATGCATTGATCCGAGGGACGGTTGTGATACCAGTTGACCGCAGCTAAAGTAGGGAACGCTAACACAGCAGGATACACTTGGGGTTTGTCCGCGAAGAATTGGCCTACCGTCACCGTGTTTCCTATCATCACGATACCGTCGAAAGCCACACTGTACGCCCTGTCGGAACCTGACAAGGATCCCATGCCCGCCACGGTGCTGGCCCTAGTGCAGCCATAGCTCTCCCCCACCAGGTATTTGGGGCTCTGCCACCGGTTGTACCTTGCTAGCCAGGCTTGAATGAAAGTCAGGATGGACTCGGCATCGGGTTCTATGCCGTAAAACAAATCCTTTTTCGATTCATCTAGCAG
>MTKW01006956.1_pt1 | contig 26664 bp, 21 predicted proteins | sample 1042761 | NCBI WGS metagenome assembly MTKW01 (sample SAMN06205366, study PRJNA360243) | anaerobic digester metagenome | biome: Wastewater treatment plant; feature: Anaerobic digester sludge; material: sludge; isolation source: anaerobic digester fed with sludge from wastewater treatment plant ...
TGATGGCCGCGTCGTATCTTATGATCAGGATAAAGGTGATACATTTAAGATTATTCGTATGCAAGTTGCTGTTCCATATGGCAAATTAGCTGATTTTATGGAGCATGCCGGAGAAAGCGCTACAAAAATTGAATCCCAATCAGTAACAAGCGAAGAAGTAACGGAAGATTATTATGATACCAAGACACGTCTTGAATCAACGGAAAATTTAATCAAGCATTATCGTGATTTATTAGCGGATGCGAAAACAATTGAAGAAATACTTCAAGTTCAAGCCAGAATCGATGATTTAACGCTGCAATTAGAGGCGCTTAAAGGTAGATTAAAGGTTCTTGATTATTTAACTCAAGAATCATTTATCTCTATTACGATCAGAATGGAAGAAGATCCGACTATTACAAAACCGGAAGTAACTCTTAAAACATTAAAATGGTCAGATGTCAGCTATTTAATGAAAACCGGCTTACATAAAACCGGAATTGTAATTGCTCTTGGTTTTCAATACTTATTAATTTTCTTCGCATATGCTTCGCCTGTTATTGTGCTGGCGATAATTTTAATTATTGTTATTAAACACAGGCGTAAAAAATTAAGGAAAAAGAACTCTGCAGGAAAAACAACAGATAAAAAAGAACTAAAGCAAAGATTAAAGGCTGAAAATAGAGGAGAAAGCAAAAACGAAGAGATTACAAAAGAAGCTGAAAATAAAGAAGAATAATAATATTATTCAGCAGTTATTTTCTCGAAATAAATATTAATCGGCTTAAAGGTTGAAAGAAGTTTCGCCGCCGTATCCCATACTCAAGCGGAACTTATGTCCCGTTATGATGTCTATTGGGGGTCCGCCTGCCTAATAGGGTATCTTCGCCTGACTTGCCATCAGGGAAGGAGCAGCTGTTCCATTTGCTCCAGATAGGAGGTAAAAACCGCGAAAGCATCTTCAATCGGTTTGACCTCGGACATATCCAGACCAGCTTTCTTGAGCACGGACAGGGGATAGTCGGAGCTGCCCGCTTTGAGAAATTGCAGATAGCGGTCTACGGCCGGCTGTCCCTCGGTCTTGACCATATGGGCGAATGAAGTGGCGGCTGAAAAGCCGGTGGCATATTGATAGACATAATAGTTCAGATAGAAATGGGGAATCCTGGACCATTCCAGGCCAATCTCCGGATCAAAGGTCAGATCTTCGCCATAATAGCGCTTGTTCATTTCGCCGTATTGCTCGGTCAGGAAAGCGCTGGTCAGAGGAGTGCCGGCAGCCGCGGCAGTATAGATCAGATGCTCAAACTCAGCAAACTGGGTCTGTCTGAAGACTGTGCCTTTGAAACCGTCAAGATAATTATTGATCACAGTCTGGCGCAATTTGTCATCATCTGTCTGTGACAGCAGATAGTCGGTCAGAAGATTCTCATTCATAGTGGAAGCAATTTCGGCCAGAAAGATGGAATAACTCGAATAGATAAAGGGCTGGGTATTGCGCGAATACCAGGAATGGACACTGTGCCCCAGCTCGTGGGCAAGGGTAAACAGATTATCCAAAGTGCCCTGCCAGTTGAGCAGAATATACGGATTGGTACCGTGGGCACCGCTGGAATAGGCGCCGGAGCGTTTGCCTTTGTTGTCAGCGCGGTCGATCCAGCGTTCGCGGAAAGCGCGGCGCACAATCTCCACATACTCCGGGCCCAAGGGCGACAGCGCGGCTACAATTATCTCCTGTGCTTCCTCAAAGCCGTACTTGACATCTATGCCCTCGATTAAGGATACATAGAGATCGTAGGAATGGAGCTCCTCCAGACCCAGGGCTTGCTTGCGCAAAGCAATATAGCGGTGCAGCAGCGGCAAATTGCGGTTGACTGTCGTTACCAGATTGTCGTATACATCCTCGGAAATAGCATTCTCGAACAGAGCGGCGGCTCTGGCGCTGGGGAAATTCCTCACTTCGGCCACGAAATTGTGCACATTGATATTGCCTGACAGCAGCGAGGCGCTGGTGTTTTGGAATTGGTCGTAGACTTGATACAGATTTTGAAAAGCCTCACGGCGAACCCGGCGGTCACGGCTCTCCAGGAATTTGCCGTAGCGTCCGTGCGTAAGCTCTACTTCCTCTCCGGCCTCATTGATAATCATAGGGAATCTGAAGTCGGAGTCATTTAGCACTGTAAAGCTCATAGAGGGATTGTTGAATATCTCGCCGGCTTTAGCCAGAAGTATTTCTTCCGAGGCGGACAGCTGATGCGGTTTTTTGCGCAGGATATTCTCCAGATAGTGGCGCCTGGCTGAGATCCCGGGATCTTCCGACAAGAAGATAATCAGCTTTTCTTCGGGAATTTGTGTTATCTCCGGCTCCGCCCAGGAAATAGCTGCCTCAAATTGGGTCAAGAGCTGGATCGCCCGCAAGTGAAGGCCGTTGAAATCTGAATTCCCCGTGTCTTCATCGCTCTTTAAATGTGCATAGACATAGAGTTTGGCTACCCGCTCCCCGATGCTCTCCCCCAGACGGAAGAATTCACTGAGGACAGCGGCTGAAGTGTGCAGTTTATGCTGATAATCCTGCAGGAGCGGGATTTCTTTCGCAACGGCGGCGAATTCGTTCTCCCAGGCTGCCGTATCCTGATAGATCGTAGTCAGATCCCAGGTCTCCGCCATATCGACTTCGGAGCGTAGTTTTACCTGTCCGGCGCCGCCCTGGCCGGCTGCGACCTTATTTCGATGCCGTCCCGGATCAAAGTTATTCAGCTTAAACATAATCACATATCCTCCAAAGAAATAATCTGTTTTTGCGAAGGCCTGACCCGACAGCCCGGCTTCTCCGGACTCAGGAAATCAATCTGTGTCGGAGGCGCCTTCGTCTAAAATCGTTCCGGCATCAACATCGGTTTAGATACTGATGTCTTTGTCCTCATCTGTTATCGGGGCTATACTGACGACACTGCTGTCAGCAGCTCTCATCAGAGTGACGCCGCTGGTAATGCGGGATTGTACCGGGATCTCCTCGGTCTTGATGCGGATGACGATGCCGGAGTCATTGATCAGCAGGATATCTATATCGCCGTCCACCAGCATGGCGCTGACCAATTTGCCCGTCTTCTTAGTAGCGCGGTAGGTGATCAGGCCTTTGCCACCTCTGTTCTGTCTGCGATAATCCGACAGCCTGGTGCGCTTGCCGAAGCCTCTTTCCGATACGACCAGCAGGGTCCGGTTTTCGTCGGCGGAAACCATGCCGATAACCTCATCCCCCCGTGCCAGCGTGATGCCCTTGACACCCATTGTATTGCGCCCGGTATCTCTGACATCGGCCTCGTCAAAGCGGATCGCCATGCCGTTTTTAGTAACCAGGATGATGTCTTGCTCGTCATCGGTCAGCTCAACCCCGATCAGCTCATCCTCATCGCGCAATCTGATCGCAATCAGACCCGAGCGGCGGATATTGGCATAATCTGACAGCGGCGTCTTCTTGACCAGGCCTTCGCGCGTGGCCATGATCAGGCTGCCTTGCTCCGCCTCGTCATCGATCGGCACGATGCCGTAGATCTTTTCCTCGGGCTCCAGTTGCAGGAGATTTACGATCGCCATGCCTCTGGCCGTGCGCGAAGCCTCCGGGATTTGATAGCCCTTGAGGCGGTAGACTTTGCCCTTGGTGGTGAAGAAGAGCAGTGTCTGATGTGTCGAAGTCGTGATAATCTGGCAAACCACATCTTCTTCTCTGGTCTGCAGACCGGTGATGCCACGCCCTCCGCGCCGTTGCGAGCGATAGGTATCGACGGGCAGGCGCTTAACATAGCCGGCATTCGTCATAGTGACAACAACCTGTTCTTCTTCGATCAGGGATTCGTCATCAATCTCAAAGCCTCCGGCAGGATCTATCTCCGTCCGGCGGGGATTGGCATAGCGCTTTTTTATTTCCAGGAGCTCTTCTTTGACCGTATCGGTCAATAGCTGCTCTTCCGTCAGAATCCTGTTGTAGAGCGCTATTTTCTCGTCCAATTCATCATGTTCCGTCTGCAATTTATCGCGTTCCAGGCCGGACAGGCGACCCAGCCTCATATCAACTATGCTTTGCGACTGTTTCTCCGTCAGGCCGAAGTGCTCGGACAATCTGGTTTTGGCAATTTCTTCGCTGGCGGATGAGCGGATGATATTGATCACCTGATCAATCTTGTCGATCGCCAGTTGCAGCCCTTCGACAATATGGCGCCTGTCCTCCGCCTTGGCCAGATCATAGCGCGTCCGGCGGGTCAGGACTTCTTTGTGGTGGGAGATATAGTGAGTCAGGGCTTCTCTCAGACCCAGCATCTGGGGAACGAACTTCCCGTCAGCGCTGGGAATCAACGCCAGCATATTGGCATTGAAGGCATCCTGCATCTGAGTGTGATGATATAGCTGGTTCAGTACGACCAGCGGCGTGGCGTCGCGCTTGAGTTCGATCACGATGCGAATATCATCATGGCGGTCCGATTCATCGCGGATATCCGAGATGCCCTCAATTCGCTTATCCTTGACCAGCTCGGCAATCCGTTCGATCAGGCGGGCCTTATTGACCATATAGGGCAGATCGTGGACCAGAATTCTTTGCCTGCCGCCGCGCATCTCCTCAATCTCGGTATGGGCCTGGACGACAATGCGGCCGCGCCCTGTCTCGTAGGCTTGCCTGATGCCGGAGATACCCATAATTCTGCCTCCGGTCGGGAAATCAGGACCCGGAACTACTTCCATCAGATCTGCCGTGGTGGCATACGGGTCATCAAGCAGCAGGATAGTGCCATCGATAATCTCGCCCAGATTGTGCGGCGGAATATTGGTCGTCATGCCGACCGCAATACCGGATGAGCCGTTGACCAGCAGATTGGGGAAAGAGGCCGGCAGGACTACGGGCTCTTCAGTATGCTCATCATAATTGGGCTGGAAATCAACTGTATCGCGGTTGATATTGGCCATCATCTCGCTGGATAATCTGGTCAGGCGCGCCTCTGTATAACGATAGGCCGCCGGCGGGTCGCCGTCCCTCGAGCCGAAATTGCCGTGGCCATCGATCAGAGGCTCGCGCATGGAGAAATCCTGCGCCATCCGGACCAGAGCATCATAGACAGCCGCATCGCCATGCGGATGGAAGCGGCCCAGCACATCACCAACAGTAGTAGCGCATTTGCGATAAGGCTTATCATGGGTAAAGCCCTGCGTGAACATCGAATAGATGATCCGGCGATGCACCGGTTTCAGACCGTCGCGCACATCGGGCAGCGCCCGGTCCGTAATAACACTCATCGCATAATCGATGAATGATTTGCTCATTTCCTGCTCGAGCTGAACCGGAACTACTACATTGTCCGGACTGCGGAAAGCCTCATCAATCGCGAATTCCTTGTCCGCGTAGCGGTTATTTTTATCAGGCGAATTTGCCATAAATTCCCTCCTAGGAGATCAATTGACACCTTATTAATTATAACAAAGGATTGTTTTTGATGCGGGCGAAACTGCGGGGATAGAGTTTGGCAGTGGGGGCTATTTTTTCAATAATAATCAGGCTGCGCCGCATATCCGTGCCCGGCAACAGATACTGCTTGACTTGGCTGATCCGGCCGGACAATTTGCGCACTGCCGGCCGAGCCTGATCGACCTCATCGGTTCGTCCTTTCATGGCCAGGAAATATCCGCCCGGCGCTGCCAAAGGCAGGCACAGTTCGGCTAATTGCGGCAAGGCAGCCACCGCCCGCGCCGTCACCAGATCAAAACCGTCTCGCAGCTCCGGCAGTCTGCCCGCCGCTTCGGCTCGCAGCTGTCTGGCTTCTATGCCGGTGAGTCCCAGCCTCTCCAGACATTCGCGGAGAAAATCGACCCTTTTGCGTTGGGCATCCAAAAGCAGCACCTGCAGCTCCGGGCGCGCCAGTTTAAGCGGCAGTCCGGGAAAGCCGGCGCCGGAGCCAACATCTACCAGCGCCGGCGGGGTGGATCTCTGCGCATCTGTATGTGCCTGTGTATGTGCCTGTGGCTGTATATGTGTTTGTGTATCTATATGTGCCTTTGTCTGTGTATGTGTCTCTGTCTGCCCTGTCTGTGTATGTTCCTCTGTCCGTGGCCGCACCTGTGACTTATCGCGTTGTTGCAACAAGTGATCAATCGCAGGCAGCAATTGCCAGCTGTCGAGCAGATGTTTAATTGCGAGTTCTTCCGGCTCTGTGATATTGGTCAGATCCATCACCTTGTTTTTGGCCAGCAGCAACTCGATAAAGCAGAGCAATTGCCCGGTCTGTGCGGATGAAAGCACAAGTCCCGCCCTGCGGGCGGCTTCGTCAATCCAATATTCATATGCCGCTGAATCGAAGGCGCTCACGGTTAGTCCCGAGCTTGGGTCTGCTGAGCCGCGGCCCGGCGCTTTTCCGCTTCGAGCCAGACGAGCAGAACCTGGACATCAGCCGGTGAAACGCCGGAAATTCTGCTGGCCTGCCCGACAGATGACGGCTGGCGCGAAGTGAGCTTTTGAGCTGCCTCCAGGCGCAGACCGCTGATAGTGCCGTAATCGAAATTTTGCGGCAGTGACTTCATCTCGACTTTGCGGAAGCGATCAATGCGGTTCTGTTCCATCTTGATATAGCCTTCGTACTTGATATTAATTTCCATCGTAGCTGTCACATAGGCGGGAATGTCCGGCCGCTCCGGATCCAGCGCTGCCAGATCCTGATAGCTGAGTTCGGGACGCTTCAGAAGACGCGCCAGAGAAGTCGCCTCGCGCAGAGGAGTGCTATCGTGTTCGATCAGGAACCGATCAGTCCGGGGATCCGGCTGCAAGATGACCTGGCTAAGGCGCTCGGCTTCATCTCTGATCAGCTCCTGCTTGCGCTGAAACTTTTGCCAGCGCTCTTCACTGATCAGACCGACTTCGTAGCCCAGCGGCGTCAGCCGCTGATCGGCATTGTCCTGGCGCAGGATCAGACGGTATTCGGCGCGGGATGTCATCATGCGGTAGGGCTCTGCCGTGCCGCGAGTGACGAGATCATCAATCAGAACGCCGATATAAGCCTGGGAACGATCAATAATGACCGGCTCCTTGCCTGCCAGCTTGCGTACGGCATTGATACCGGCGACCAATCCCTGGCCGGCTGCTTCCTCATAGCCGGATGAGCCGTTAATCTGACCGGCCAGGAACAGATTATCAACGAAGCGCGATTCCAAGGATAATTTCAGCTCAGTCGGATCGATGCAGTCATAATCAATAGCGTAGGCCACTCTCATCATATAGGCATCTTCCATGCCGGGAATGGTTTTCAGCATAGCGTGCTGCACATCTTCGGGCATGCTGGAGGAAAGACCGGAGGCATACATTTCCTCCGTATCGAGTCCCGTGGGCTCCAGGAAGACATGGTGCCTCTCATGCTCGGGGAACTTTACATATTTATCCTCAATCGAGGGACAATAGCGGGGGCCGACGCCCTCCACCTTGCCTGAATAAAGCGGTGAACGATCGATATTATTAAGAATCACTTCTCTGGTGTCGGCCGTAGTCCAGGTCAGATAACAGGGGAGCTCGTCTTTGGGACGCCAGTTCGGATCATCCTCATTGTCATGCGAGAAGGGACGAGGCACCGGATCCGAAGACTGGATGTCGCAGACTTCCAAGTTCAGGGAACGGCGGTGCAGGCGGGCAGGAGTACCGGTTTTAAAGCGCTGGATAGTATGCCCCAGCTCCGCCAGGGCGTCTGACAGGCCAATCGCCGGGAATAAAGAGTCCGGACCGGAGGAATAGATCGCATCGCCCACTATAACCTTGCTGTCGAGGAAAGTTCCCGTTGCCAGTATGCAGATCCGGCAGGCATAGATAGCGCCGGTCCTGGTCTGCACGGCAGTAATTTTGGGGCGTTCGCCTTTCTCCCAGATCAGATCCGTGACTTCCTGTTGCAGCAGATCGATATTCTCTTCCAGTTCCAGGACATGCTTCATTCTTCTTTGATAGCCCACACGGTCGATCTGAGTGCGCGGCGACATCACGGCCGGACCGCGCGAGGAATTGAGCATCCGGAACTGGATCATCTCCTGATCCGTTAACCTGCCCATTTCGCCGCCAAGAGCGTCAATCTCTCTGATCAGCTGTCCTTTGGCCGTGCCGCCTAAGCTGGGATTACAGGGCAAATTGGCCAGACTATCCAAAGTCATTGTGAACAGTTTGACATTGTAGCCCAACCTGGCTGCCGCCAGAGCTGCTTCGCAGCCGGCATGGCCAGCGCCGACCACAGCCAGATCACAGCTGCCTGCGCGCCAGGCTCCGTCCTTTTTTAATGCCGCTGCCAAGGATGCCATCTAATTCATTTACCTACACAAAAACGCGAAAAGATTGTATCAACCAGTCCGGCATCGACGCTGTCCCCTGTCATCTCAGCCAGCAGTTCCGCAGCCTGACGCAATCTGGTAGCTACCAGGTCCAAGGTAAGGCCGGATCTGATCTCTGTCGCCGCCTGTGTCAATTCCGCGGCCGCATCTTCCAGCAATTTACGATGTCTTTCGTGAGTAATCAGGGTATCTTGATCATATTGTCGTTCCAATTGCCGCAAATGATCGCTGATTTTATCTTTAATCCGTTTAGCGCCATCGTCTGCCTGCTGGGAAAATCTGACGATATCTACTCCAGTCAGATATTCTCCGATCACATCCTGGATCGCCGCCGATTCGCCCCGGTCATCTTTGCCGAGGACTAAAACCAGGTCTTTGCCTGCAGCCACGATGTCTCTGATCTCAGCCATCTCCCGCTCAAATTCCTCAGCGGCGGGAAGAGGCGGCGAAATCAGCCAGAACAGAAGATCGGCTTCCGCATGAGCCAGGCGGGCTCTGCGCACTCCCTCCTGCTCGACCGGATCTGCCGTATCCATAGTCAGACCGGCTGTATCAGTCAAAAGCACCAAATAGCCATCAACTATAAGATGCGCTTCCACCAGATCGCGAGTAGTACCGGGAATCGGGGTCACAATAGCCTTATCTTCGCCCACCAAATTGTTCAGCAAGGTCGACTTGCCGGCGTTCGGCCGGCCCGCGATCGCAACTCTGAGACCCTCGCGCACTACCTTGCCGCGGCCATAGCCCAAGGCCAATTGCCGGATCTTATCGCCCTCAGATGCCGTGTCGGCCGCCAGCTGTTCCAGTGCGGGAGGGGTCTCTTCCAGCTCGGGAAACTCCAGAATAACCTCGACTCTGGCCATCAGTTCATAGAGCGCGTCGGCTCTGGTTCTGATTTTCCCGGACAATTGCCCTTTCAATTGCTTAAAGGCAGCCTGCACCTGGCGGGATGCTTCAGCGCCGATCAGATCCATCACGGCCTCAGCCTGAGACAGATCCATTTTGCCGTTGACAAAGGCGCGCTTGCTAAATTCGCCCGGTTCAGCCAGGCGAGCGCCGACAGAGATCAAACTGTCCAAAATCGCCTGCTTAACAGCCGTTCCGCCGTGGCAGGATATCTCAAAGACATCTTCGCCGGTAAAAGAATTGGGAGCCTTAAAGCAGCTGAGCACAACTTCATCCAGCCCGGCCCATGTTCCCACTGCCGTGGTATAGCCGGCCATTTCTGATGGCCGCAAGGGAGTTATCGCATAAGGTTGAAACAAATGATCGCAGCATTCCGCTGCTTGCGGGCCCGATAAACGCAGAACCGCCAGGCCACTTGCTCCCGGCGGTGTTGAAACTGCTGCGATGGTATCAGTTATCGCCTTCGTTATCATCCCAATAATCTTCTTTCTTTGTCTCCGGCTCTTCACTCGTTTCAGGTCCTATGACAATACAACGTATCGGCTCATAACCTTCGCTCCAGGTCGTAATACCCGGGTAATCCGCAAGAGTGAGATGGATCTCGCGCCTTTCCGCCGGTGTCATTGGCTTAAGCCTAAGCCTTCGGTTTTCATTCAGTACACGCTCGGCCGAACGGAGAGCGAGATCATGTAATTTCTTGTTTTGACGCCGGCGATAGCCCGCAATATCCACAATAATCCGCACATGCTCGGCAGTATGGGCATTGGCAGCCAAGCTGGTCAGATATTGGATAGCCTCCAGAGTTTCTCCCCGGCGGCCGATAGCGGCGCCGAGATCCTCGCCTTCAACTTCAATATGCAAGCTACTGTCCTCATCCAGCCAGGACGAGATTCGTCCATGCATACCCATGCCGCCCAGAACCGCTTCCAGATAGTCCAGTGCCGCATTTTCCGCTATTTCAAGGTCTGTTGCGCTTTTGGACTCGCTTTCCGGCTCGCTTTCCGTCCCGGCTTCGGGAGAAATTTTTTCTTCTTCAGCAATAATTTCCGACTCGGCAGTAGGCTCTGTACCCTGTCCTGCCTCCTCATCAAAATAGATCCTGATACGCGCGGGTTTTTTGCCGAAACCTAAAAGACCTCCGCTCTCACCTTCATCCAAAACTTCAATCACTACATCGTCTGCGCTTAGATTTAATTCGGACAGGGCTTCGGAAATAGCAAGATCAACCGTCTTGCCGGTTTTTTCAATAAAACTACCCATCTATTGTCCTCCCAAGCGGAAAAGATCTCGTTCTAACGGCCTTTTCCGCGTTTTTTACTCTTTGGCTCCGCATCGGCCTCTTTGTTTTTTTCCGCAGTGGATTTTGGCGCAGGCTCATCTGCTTCCGCGCCTCCCGCCAGCAGGACTCTGGCCGGCTTAATATACATATGGTAGCTGATCAGAGACTGCACAATGAAGATTACATTAGACATCACCCAGTACAGTCCCATGGCAGAGGGCATCGTAAAGACGGTGAAGATCATCAGGATCGGCATAAACCACTGCATATATTTCATGGTTTTCTCAGTGGGATCCGCCACTGCCTGGCCGGCTTTGGCAGGATTATTCTTGGCGCGTTCAATTTCTTTTTTCGAAGGAGCCGGGCGCAAAATATTCAGGCGCGAAAAGCGCATATTTAAGCTCATGGTTATAATAGTCAGAAGCGGCAGAATCAGCAGAGGCAGTTCAATTCTCCAATTAGGGCCAAACCAGTCCGCCGGATTATAGGATGGCACGCGCCCCAGATCCATACCCAGAAAGCTGGTATTAACCAATTGATCCGGTCGCAACCAGCCCTGATTGACCGATTCGGCCAGGGCGCTGGCATTATTGGTCAGAATATTAATAATCGGCAGATCGTTTTGCGCTGCGGTTTTGATCGCCGCCTCACTTAACAAACCCTTTCCGGCCAGAAATTCCGCAATCTTTGTGATATTCTCCACTGAGACCTGGCCGACATATTGCAATGGCGCACGAATAATGCGCCAGATCGGCCAGATGATAATCAGGGGAATCAAAGAGGTAAGACAGCCGCCGCCCATTGAGACTCCATTATCCTTCATGAACTTAGTCAATACCTGTTGTTGCTTCTGCGGATCTTTGGCATAATGCCGCCGGATATCATTCATGGCCGGCTGCAAAAATTGCTGTTTGATCGTACTGCGCTGCGCCTTCAAGCGCATGGGAATCAATAATGCATTGAGAGCCAGCGTGAAGAAAATAATCACCAAACCGTAATTACCGATTACATAGTAAAGCCAGCTCAGAATAAAACCGAATAATGTGTATAGAGGACTAAGCATATCCTATAACCCCGATCTTAATAATATTGTTCCGTTATCAGCGGACAGGATCGTAGCCGCCCTTGCTCAGCGGATTGCAACGGACGATACGTATGACTGCTTTCAGCCCGCCCCGCAACACACCGTAACGAGAGATGGCCTCGATCGCATACTGCGAGCAGGTAGGTGAAAATCGACAGTGGCCTCGTGCTGACGCCCGGCGTCCTCTCTGGTAAATACGGATCAATCCGATCAGTTTATTGCTGACCCAGGAGCTGAGGCTAATACGGATGCCATTTCGGCTCCCGTCTATTTCAGATTTGCGATGGCAACACTTGTCAGTCACTTTCTTATTCTTTCACAACCAGTCCGGCTCTGACTATCATATCATTAAGTTCCCGACATAGGCTATGAAAATCAGGCGGTACCGGCTTCAACTTAGCAACCAGTATCAAATCCAACCCCGGTCTGATCCGAAGTCCCGTCAGCCGCATGGCTTCGCGCATCAATCGCTTAAGCCTGTTGCGCTGAACAGAGGATTTTACTTTGCGGCTTACGGTATATCCGACACGCGGTGAGCCCATGTCTCTCCGTTGCCTGAAATGCAAAATCAGGCTTTCGCTGCGCACTATTTTACCCTTGCGATAAGTCAGCGAGAAGTCGCGATTGGCTTTTATGGTCGGATACGGTCTGTTATCTGTCATGAAAAAAAAGACCACATAGTCTGCGGTCTTAGTGTGAGAGTCTTTTTCTTCCTTTGAGTCGTCTTCTGGCCAGGATTTTGCGACCTGAGGCTTTTAGCATTCTCTTGCGAAAACCGTGTTCTCTTTTTCGCTGCCGTTTCTTCGGCTGGTAGGTTCTTTTAGGCATATTCTCCTCCCTTCGCACTGTGCCATCTATTTATTAACATCTGTTCCCGCGGATTAGTTCTATATACAGGTCACAGTTACGGTCAACAGCTTGCCAATTATACTAACCCTGACCCCTCTCTGTCAAATTTTCGCAGCATTTTCAGACATTAAACTCTTAAATTAAAGACAATCAGTTACGCTTGTTTAAGGTTAATCCCCGCTATGCCCGTGAGCGTGGAAATGTTTTCCGGTGCCTGAGGCGGCTACCAGAGAGATTACGTCTGCCCCCGCCGCTTGTAGCCGCCCGGCGCAAGCCAGCATTGTATATCCCGAAGTCAAAACATCATCAACTAAGATGAACTGACGATCTCTGAAGGCCTGCTCCGTAATGCCCGGTGCCGGCGCAAACGCGTCTTGTACATTTCTTTTGCGCTCCGCCAGGGTTTTTAGTTCGCTCTGTCTCGCAGTTTCTCTGCTTCTGACCAGCAGCGGCAATACTTCCAGCCCCAGCCCGGCAGCAAAAAAGTCAGCCAGCAATTCGGATTGATTATAGCCGCGGCGACGGTGTCTTTTGTAACCGAGTGGCATCGGGACAACACCGGCCGGCCGGAAATTTAACCGTTTTAGTTCTCCGGCCAGGACTGCGGCCATCAGCGAGCCGAGCAGACGGGCGTTCTCTCTGCGCCCGCCGAACTTCAGTCCCAGAATCAGTTCCCGGATCACGCCTTCGTAAAGAAAGACGGAAAAGAGAATTGGCACCGGTGTCCGGCGCCAGTGCGGGAGAGTCATGTCTGCCGGAGGCTCATTCGCCAGGGCAGGGAAAGTCCGGGTCAAAGCCGGATTGAAGGGCAACAGACTCAGGCAGCGGCGGCAAATATAGCGCAGATGGTCCTCCGTTTCCCGCCGCAAGATTGCGGAACAAAGATAACAACAGGGCGGGAACAGCAGCTGCTCCGGAAAAGCAGACGCGGACTTGATCACGGTCGCTGCCGGCCCTGAAAGCCGGCACTCTCGTTTAAGGTTATCGCGCGCCCGTTTACCGCAAAATTATAGTCACTGCTGAGTTTATACAGCGGCGGCTGCCGCAACAGCGCCGAGAGCAGGGTACGCCTGTTCAGGGCGATTTCGTTTCGGATCATCATTTTCAGAGTATAATCCTTACAAACCAGGAACAGGCGCTGGCTGGCTCTGGTTACACCTGTGTATAACAGATTTCTGGTTAAGAAAGTCGGCGTATTGTGCGGGATCACTAAAATCACATTGGGATATTCCGAGCCCTGGCTTTTGTGAATGGTGATGGCATAGGCCAGTTCCAAATCTTCGAAATCATCGTCTGCGATTTCGGCCAGGCGTTCTTCCTCAAATAGAACTTTCATCGTTTTATCAGCCAGATTAAGTTCTGTGACAATGCCGCGTTCGCCATTCATGATTCCCAGCCCTCTGGTTCCGTCAGCCACCAGCAGATACTCCAGCTCATAATTATTGCGGGTTTGAATCACTTTGTCGCCGACAGCATAGGGCTGAAAACGATGGATAGCTGTAAAATCAGGACCGCCCCGGGCAATCTCCTGCAGCGTCTTGTTCAGAGCTGTCACGCCGGCTGCGCCTCTTCTCACAGCGGTCAGGATCTGCAATTCCGTTTCAGTGTCTATGCCGTACTTTTGAGGCAAAATATCCCGGACTAATTTGAAAACCGCTTGGGCCATCTCAGTTTCGCTGTTTCGCAAGACCAGCAGAAATGACGATTCCAGACTCTGATCCAGAAACAAGGATTTTCCTACCCTGATCCGGTGGGCATTGCGGACAATCAGATTGACCTCTTCCTGGCGGAAAATCCGGACCAGAGTAGTCCGGGGAATTCTCTCCTGCGCCAGAAGATCGCGCAGCACCTGGCCGGGTCCGACAGATGGCAGCTGATCGCTGTCTCCAATCAGCAGAACCCGCATTCCCGCAGGTATAGCGGCCAGCAAATGTGAGAATAAAGTGATATCCAGCATGGAGCATTCATCAACAATCAGATAATCACCGGTCAACTGTTCGGCTTGCTGCCAAATTGACTGCTGACTGAAGTCGTCTGCAAGCGGCTGCAATTGCAGCAGCCGGTGGATAGTCTTAGCCTCAGCCCGGCATATTTCTGCCAGGCGCCTCGCTGCTCTGCCGGTAGGGGCTGCCAGCAGGATTTTGGCTTTCTGCGTCCGCAAAATATGAACCAGGACTTTAACGATAGTTGTCTTGCCCGTGCCCGGGCCGCCGGTGAGAATTGAAAATGATCCGGTCAGAGCCATCAGCAGAGCTTGCTTTTGTTCGGGAGCCAACTCCAGACCGAGCTCAGCCGCCGCAGAATCAATATCGCCTGCAACCAACCTCTGTTCTTGATGCCGGCCGTATTCTGCCGGCTGTTCCGAGACCAGCCCCTGCTCTTGATTGCGAAGTCCTTGAGAGTGATAGATATGGGTCCGTTCGCCGAGCAACTCATTTATCCGGGCAGCGGCAAAAGTCGCCAACTGCCAGTTAACATCAAGACAAGCGCCAGTCTCCCCATTCCCGGTAAATACTCTGGTTCGCTCCAGATAAAAATCATCCCGGCTCATCACTTCACGAACCGTCGTTTCGGATAAACCCAGCAAATGCCCGGTTCGATTGATCAGATCGCGCTCCGGCATCCAGGTATCGCCTCTGGCCAGCATGGTGCGCAGAACCTGTAAAACCCCGGCCCGGACACGTTCGGGATGCTGACCGGAAAAGCCCAGTTTGCCGGCTAGCTTGTCTGCTGTCTCAAAGCCGATGCCCTCGACTTTGACGGACAGGAGATAAGGATTGTCTTTAACGATTCTGATTGCTTCGGCACCCAGTTGGCGGTAAATGCGTTGTACGCGAGCAATNNGGCACTCAGTTGGCGGTAAATGCGTTGTACGCGAGCAATGCCGACACCGAGCGGCGTCAGCAGCAGAGCCAATTCCTGCCAGGCTTGACTGGCTTGAAAACTCCGGTTCAGCTTGTGGGCGGTTTTGGCGGAAATGCCCTTGACGGAAATCAGGCGATTTGGTTCTTCCGCGATAATTCTCAGCGTGTCCGCGCCGAATTTCTGTACCAGGCGTTTAGCCAGAACCGGGCCAATTCCGGGAATAGCGCCGGCAGCCAGATAAGTTTCAATGGCCTCGTCGGTAGACGGCAGCATAATTCTAACCAATGTGGTCTGAAATTGGGGGCCATATTCTTTATGCTCAACCCAGTTCCCTGTGAAAACCGCCGTATCGCCAAGCTTGAGCGGTGGCATCACACCGACTGCCACGAAATCCAACTTCTCGCTCTCCACCTCGGCTACGGTAAAACCGTTTTCCGTATTGACAAAGGTGAGCCGGGAAACCGTTCCGACTAATTCAACTGGCGCCTTTTGTCCGTCCAAAACCATTCCTCAATCCGGGCCGTTTAAATCTACCGGGGTTTGATACTTTGATAATACAACAATAAAAGCTCGCCGGTACCGGGGAATCCGTCAACTGCCCCCGTGAAGCGACAAAGAAAGACCTTACTGCCAAGATAGCGTCTTCGCAATGAATTTACAGTTAATCGCTGCCGAAATCGCTGTTGACAGGAAAATAAAATATGCTAACATAGTAAAGACCGTTTACTTGAACTAAACAACTTAATAGTCATCTTATCAAGAGAGGCGGAGGGACTGGCCCTGTGAAGCCCGGCAACCGCGGAAAGCGGCGGTGCCAATTCCAGCAGACCATATGGTCTGGCAGATGAGGTCACTAGTTTACGGCCTCATCATGGGGTCTTTTTTTATGCCGTGACTGTTGAGCAGGAAAGGATAGGGAATGAAAGATAATAGAGTCTGGCTTTTTACTTCGGAGTCTGTGACGGAAGGTCATCCGGATAAATTATGCGATCAGGTGGCTGATGCCGTACTTGACGCTATCTTGGAGAATGATCCGATGGCCAGGGTGGCTTGCGAAACAGTGGCGACTACCGGCCTGATCATGGTTATGGGTGAAATCTCAACTACCGCCTATGTGGATATTGCTCAGATTGCCCGCAATACTGTGCGCGATATCGGCTATACCCGCGATAAGGGCGGCTTTGACGCGGACAGCTGCGCTGTTGTTATCAGTATCGACGAACAGTCCCCGGATATTTCTATGGGCGTTAATCAGGCTCTGGAGTACCGGGAGGAACAGGAAGAAACTTACAGTACAGGTGCCGGAGATCAAGGGCTAATGTTCGGTTATGCCAATAGAGATACCGCCGAGCTGATGCCGTTGCCGATCGTTCTGGCTCATCGTCTGACGAAACGGTTGGCTGAGGTCAGAAAATCTGCTTTCTCAGATATCCTTTATCCCGACGGCAAGGCTCAGGTCACGGTGGCCTATTGTGGTGATCAACCGGTCCATATCGATACCGTGGTTGTCTCCACTCAGCATGCGGAACGGGTCACTCCATCGGCTCTCGAGGGATTGGTGATTGAGGAGGTAATCAAACCCTCGCTGCCGGCAGATTTATTTGACGCTGATACCAAAATCTATATCAATCCGACCGGGCGCTTTGTTATCGGCGGGCCACAGGGCGATACGGGACTGACCGGGCGCAAGATCATCTGCGATACCTACGGCGGTTTTGCCCATCATGGCGGCGGCGCCTTTTCAGGTAAAGATCCGACCAAGGTTGATCGCTCCGCCAGCTATGCCGCCAGGCATGTAGCCAAAAATATTGTTGCTGCAGAATTGGCCAGCGCCTGTGAAGTTCAGATCGCCTATGCTATCGGTATGGCAAATCCAATTTCAATCAATGTGCGCAGCTTCGGCACGGGCGTGGTTTCGGATCAGCTTCTGTCCTCATATGTGGAAGAATTGTTTGACCTCAGACCTGAAGCCATAATTCGTTCCTTCAATCTGAGAAGGCCGATCTATCGCCAGATTTCCAACTATGGGCATTTTGGCCGCAATGATTTGGATCTGCCTTGGGAGAGGACGGAATACGCAGACAGACTGAGGGCTTTGGCTGTCCGGGATCAGTAGTTTTTTGATCCATCTGAATTATTGACGCCACAGTCCGGATTTACAGTAATCAAATATAAATTTAGCTACTTTGGGGATAGCTGCTGTAAAGGCGTCACAAATTATTTGTCCCTTGAAGAATAATATTGTTGAGGAATGTCGGGCATTCCTCAACCTAACCGATTCGCCTTTCGCTTAGTCTGGCAACAGACGAAGGAAGGGCGAAATCATGTTACCGAAAATTCTTATTTCCGATTTGAATAAGAAAAAAGAGCAGCGGATTTATGAACAGCTGGAACGCCGGGCTGCCGGACGCTACGAAGTTTTTCAACTTACAGACGAGCTTGCGGAAACCGACTTTGATCTGATTCTATGTCCGGAAAGCAAAGCTGCTGATTTCCATAAGCTCAGTCCGGATGCAGTTGTCCTGACTTGGGAACAGGAGTTCACACCACCACTCATCGTCTCAGAAATCGACCAGCGGCTGTCTGAACAAATTGACAAATGGCGTCAGCGCGAGCATTCACTGCCGGCAGGCAAAAACGCCGGCCTCGCTCTGGTGTTCTGCTTTGATTATAAACTGAAGGAGCGCTGGGTGCCGGCCTATCTCAAGGCGCTGCAAAATCAGGGAGTAATGGCAATTTATCTGCCCCTGATGCCCCTCTATCGTGTGCCTGATCTGGAGGAGCATCCGGTCGGGCCGCAATTGACTGATCTCTTGTTGTCCCTGGATCAGATAGAGTCCGCTATTTCGCGCAATATCGGACATTATCTCGTAATGCACAAATATGGTTATCATACTTTTCGGCTGCCGCAACAGGCAGATGATCTGATCAGTTGCCCGCCTCATTTGCTGCGCAAATTGCTGCTGGAAATCAAGGACTATATATCCAGGCTTGCTGATCCGACACTGGCTGTGATCGACTGCGAAGGCCTGGGACTGGAGACTACAGTCAGACTGGCTCAGCTCTGTGACATTTTGTATGTAGATGTTGTCACAGCCGAAACCGGCGGAGGTATGGTTGCCAGGCGGGAACTGGCTAGATTTCTGGCCGCGCTGCCCTCTTCCGTAAATTTCCGGGTACTGAACGAGGTGAAGTTATGAAACTGACTCGCACCCTGAAAAAAGAGCTGATCAGTGAAATAATACGGCAAACACCTAATGCTGATCTGTTGGCGCCGGATGAGCTGAGGGGTGTTATCGCTGTGGTAGTCACCCAATTGACAGAGAAAAAAGCTCTCTCTTTTAATGAGCGACGCCAGTTGATTGTCGATCTGTATAATGCCATTCGCGGCCTGGACATTTTGCAAATTCTGGTAGATGACGAGTCGATCACTGAGATTATGGTCAATGGACCTGACTGCGTTTTTTATGAAAAGGCCGGCCATTTGTATCGGTCCGACTTGCGCTTCGAAGATACAGATCATCTGACTGAGGTAATTTCCCGTTATTTCGGTCGCGCCAATCGCTTGATCAACGAGCAAAAGCCGATCAGGGATATGCGACTTGCTGATGGCTCACGGGTTCATGCTGTCTTAAAGCCCGTAGCTCCTGACGGGCCGGTTATGACTATCCGGCGTTTCACAGGTATCAGTCCTTCCATGCCCGCCCTGGTCGCCAATAATACCCTCAGTGCCGAAGCTGCGCAATGGTTGTCTCATAAAGTACAAAACAGGAGCAATATCTTCATCTCCGGCGGAACCGGCACGGGCAAAACAACTTTTCTTAATGCCTTATCTGCCTTTATTCCCGGCACGGAACGCGTGGTAACGATCGAGGATTCCTGTGAACTTCAGCTCTCTACGCTGGATAATCTGGTACGGCTCGAAGCGAGACTGCCGGGTCCGGATGATCAGGGAACAGTCACACTGACGGATTTGATCCGCTCTTCACTAAGACTGAGACCTGATCGCATTATTGTCGGCGAAGTCAGAGGCGACGAGGCCTACGATATGATTCAAGCCATGCAGACCGGACATCCGGGCTCAATGTGCACCGGCCACGGCAATAATCCGGAAGAAATGTTGGAAAGATTGTGTCTGCTGTTGCTTACAGCCTCAAATCTGCCCTGGGAAGCCTGCAGACGAATGGTAGCATCCGCGCTTGATACATTGATACATCTGGTCAGACTTAAAACCGGCCAAAGGGTAGTGGAAAAAATTTTGACACTCAAATCATATGAGCAGGGCAGATTTGTCTTAATCGATCATTTCAGTCACAACGGCACAATCTTAGTCAGAAGGGAGAGCGAAGCATCATGAGAAGAGCTAAGGTTCGCAAAAAAACCAAGAGCGGACAACACGACGGCATCAGGACTGCCTTGCCTGCCATGTCGTTGGCTGCTGCTTTCAGTTGGCTAACTTCCGCCATCTTCGTTACAGAGTGGAAATTAAGAATTATTCTGGGTATCGTGGGCTTAATCTTGCCCGGCAGAGCATTATACAGACTGGCAATATCACGGCGGGAACAGACTAAGCTGGACGAAGCGGAGCAATTCTTAGCTTATCTGTCGGGCCAGATTTCTTCCGGGCGCACTTTGGAGCGAGCTCTCCTGGATGCACCGGCAAACCTTAAAGAACAATTCGGTATACGCAGCAGGCTGGTACGACTTCTGGACCGCCTCCGCCGCCAATTACTGGCACAGGGTGATCTGTCCGCCGGGCTGCAAGATCTGGATCGCAGCTATTCCTGCGCCAGACTGAGTCAGGATCTGGCTATTTTGCCCTGGCTGAGAAAATATGGCGGCTATCTTGACATCTATCTGAGGGAGAGCCACCGGCAGATATATATGGAAATAGCCCTGAAGTCAGAAGTAGAAGCGGAAAACAGTCAAAAAACTACTGAGGCAGTAGTCATGTGTTTCTTGCCTTTTCTCTTTGGTTTGCTGTTGTTCAGACAGACTGCTCATACGGATCAGACTGCAGTGACGGCTGACTGGCGGACATTTGCCGGATTTATCTTTCATTTTGTCACTCTGTTGACCATCAGTTTAACTTTGCTGATCATGGCCAGACCTCAGATTCGGTCGGGCAGAACCGGACGAAGCCAAGCTGTTTCTGCCGCTGAACCAGGAAAAACGTATCCCCGTTTATCCGCCTTCTATCTGAAACTGCTGCCGGCCGGCATTGGCTATAAGATTAGCAGGATTGTCCGCTACAGAGATCCGGCGCAGCCGGCTGACGGTCTGTGGCATCAGTATCTGCGCCAGAAAGTGAAATATCTGATTTGCGGTATTGCAATCTCTTTGCTGTTGTTTATCAGCAGGGCAGTGCCACTATGGCTTGTATTCCTCACTATCATAATATTCCCCATTCTGCAGGACCTATTGGTCCTTAGCGAGGAAGAAAACAACAAACAATTCTACCGTCTTTCCTACCCGCCGTTTCTAAGCATGCTGTCCTTATTGATGGAAAGCGGCCTGACTTTACAGATTGCCTTAGGTCTATCCATTGACGCAACCAAAAAGCTGGTTTGCGGGCAACGTTTAGGCATTGAACTTGAATTAGCCCAGAAATCTGTAGAAACGGGAGTTACGGGCGCTGAAGCCGTTAGAAAATTGGCAGCTCAATGTCCTTTGCCGGAAATCTCAGCTGCTCTTCGCTGCGCGGCCCGCTATGACCAGCAAGGATCAGGAGAACTTCTGTCACTGCTCGGTATGCAGTCTGCCGCCAGTTGGCAGATTTATCGCAACGGTCTCAGACGCCGGTTAGAACAAAGAGCCCTGCTTTTGTTCCTGCCGATGGGTATGGCGCTAATCAATGTCTTAGCTATTGCCGTAGTTCCGGCACTGGCCTCATTTCAAACACTCTAGGAAATAATGCTGACCTGTCCGGACAGGACAGGAGAAAGGAAGATGTATGGCGAGGATAATTAAAGTACTGCGCAAGCAGCAATTACAGCCGAAAACAAGACAGAATCTCCGGATGTTGCGACGGCGCGAAGAGGGTTTCGGTACGATTGAAGTCGTAATCATAATTGCAGTCATGCTGGCTGTGGCATTTCTGTTCCGAACCCAGATCAGCCGTTTCGCCGCCAGACTGATCGATCGTGTGTTTAGCGATTCCATTATCGACAGTTTTTAAGGCGAAGTAAATGGAGCGGACAACGAGCGGACTGATCCGAATCACCTGTCCCGGTACAACTCCCCTGGACGAAGATCAGTCCGCCTGTCTGTTGCGCCGGAGGCCGGATCAATTGCTCGCGCTATGGATCAGACAGGACGATGAGCTGGAGTTTATTGTGAACAGCAAGGGCTTGATCCCGCTCAGACGACTCAAAGGTCAGATCAATCCCGGCCGGGCTTTACAATACTTGAAACAAATTGCTCAGGCTGCCTATATTGCGGCTGACCATCTTTTGACAGTCGATCTGCGGTTGTTGATTCCGGATCTGCTCATGGTGGATACAACCGAATCTCACCTGATCAAGCTGATCTCAATTCCCGTTCCCGAGCAGACTGATCTGAGCATCAGAATCGACAACTCAGATCCTATATCCCTGAGCCATTGTAATCTGGTACGCTGGCTGGCCGCAGAGAATTCATGGCCCTTGGAATTAACTAAAGAACTTGATCGCTTATTCCAAGATCAACGCTGGGCTGAGCTGATCAAATACCTGAGTGTCATCATTAGCCGGGAGAAAAGCGCGCTTGCCCAATCCGCGGCCCAAGAGTCCTTATACCTTTCCGCAACAAATGAAACCGCTGCCGAAACGAAGCTTGGCGTAAAAGAAAGCATTAAAGCCAAGATCAAACCGCTCAAAAATATCTGTCGCAGAAAGAGCAAATCAAGTAATTCAGGAGAAACTAAAACTATGCCAAAATATTCATCATATAGCGAACAAATGACGCCGGGCCGGCAGCGAAAACCGGCCAAGAGTCTGAACAGATTGGGACAATGGCTGGGATTGGTCAAAGATGCCACTCCCGCGTCCGAACTACTGGACTTGGAACCAACGGAAAATCTGCCCAATCGAACACCCAATTATCGTTTAGCTATTCTCTGTGAAGGTTTGCCGGGTACACCTCTGGCAGACGACGGCCAGAAGGCTTTTATCTTAGTCGATGAATTTATTATCGGCAGAGACAGCAAAAGGGTCGATCTGTTCCTGGACTCACCGGCGGTAGGACGCAGGCATGCTCGGATTATACGCAGAGGGGAGAATTTTTTTGTTGAGGATCTGGGTTCACTCAATAATACTTTGCTAGACGGTATCAGACTGGAAAAATACCGCGAAACACTGTTGCCTGACCGTTGCCGCCTGACTTTTGCCGATCGCTCCTTCTATTTCTCAACGGACTGACACGCTTGACAGTCATTTAAGATAGCGATTTTATATGCTGACAACCGTTGACTTATCTGTGGCATTCCCTACGGCCTTAGGCTGCAAACTACAACTACTCCAGGCTATCAAGCCGCTTTTGATGTCTTCCGCCCTCAAAGTCATGAGTCAGAAATGTTTCCACTATAGTTTGGGCATAAGTGGCGGCCAGTACTCTACCGCCCAATGCCAGCATATTGGCATCATTATGTCTGCGTGCCATTTCCGCCATAAAGCTATTGGTGCAAAGCGCTGCTCTGATACCGGGAATTTTATTAGCAGCAATCGAGATGCCAATTCCTGTGCCACAGACAATAATGCCCCGATCAGCACGACCGGAAACAATTTCCTCAGCCGCACTTCGTCCGTAGTCCACATACGAAACAGATTCAGTAGCGGAATCAGTGCCGACATCAATCACTGCATATTTTTGCGCTTCAAGGTAGGCCTTGATTTGCATTTTTAATTCATAACCGGCGTGGTCACTGCCAATGACAATCCTCATATTACTCACTCCTCTATACATTATATAAATTTTTACAAAGCTCTTGACAAGTTAAATATTTTATGCGTTATAAGTTATCCAAAAGCTTGTTATTTCCATGTTTTTAGCGTCTGTCCCGAACATAGTTGCGATAAAAAACGGTTTGCACTCCGTCTCCTAATGTTAATAATGTTAATAACTATGTGTATAACTTGCAGGACAAGCATTTCAGCGTTTTAGGCTGTTGTAGACCCTGAAAAATCAGTGTTTTCACTTTTCGTACATATTTTCTTCAAAACAGTTTTACGATAAAAAAATTACCCAGAACATTGATTTAACAAGCTTTCTCCGAATTTCTTCACCTTCAAAAACTAATACCTGTCCACATGTCGCGGACAACTCGCTTAGTCGTCATGACAACTTAAGAGCTGCTTATGCCGCGAATATAATTTCCTTTCCCTGCTTTAATTTTTGGCCGCGGTCCGGTTTTGAAATATTGAAATAATTGGCACATAATCATTCCGTTGTATAATTTCCGTCTCTTGTCAGCGCGAAATCCGAGTTGTTTCTCAAGGTTCCTATCCGCGGTAATAATTCCCAGGCGCCAACCCTTTTTATTCATGCCTGTATTCTTTTCCAGAACAAGCCCCCCTAGAGCGCAGTTAATAGCGGCTGAATCACCGGGAGTTGCCAGGCGTTCACCATAGGGGGGATTGGCAATCACCAGTATTCTATCCGCTCCGGCGCGAGCCTCGATGCTCTCATTCCTCAGCTCCCTGAGATCGGCTGTTTTAAAATCAATTGCCTGCGCTACCCCGGCTCTTTCTGCGTTGAGCCTGGCATTGTGCACACTTTGGCGGGAAATATCCGAGCCGAAACAAATCTTGCGATTAGGCAGGGGAAGCTCTCGCGCTCTGGCAAACTCCGCCTCTTCCCGAAAAATTTCGGAACCGATCAGGCCCATCTTTTGACCTGCAAAATTTCTTAGCAAACCCGGCGCTTTGCCGGCGCTGATCAAGGCAGCTTCAATCAAAAATGTTCCCGAGCCGCACACAGGATCAAGTAAGATTTCTCCCTGCTGTTGGTTTTTCTGATAATGCATATAGTCTAAAATGGCCGCCGCCAAGGTCTCTCTGATCGGTGCCATATGGGTCAGAGGCCGGTAACCTCTCTTATGCAATCCTTCCCCGCTGCTGTCCAACATAATTGTGATTTTGTCCTTTACAGCGGCAAAACGGATAACCAGCTCACCCTTGCTTTTATTCTCGGTAATACGGCTTCCCGGACTTAATTTTCTGATCTGTACCAGGCGGTCAACGATTGCTTTCTTTATTACGGATTGCATAGCTGATACACCAAATAGCTGTGACTTCAAAGAATAGCCGGTTACCGTCAGAGCGAAATCTCTGTCCAGCCATTCTTCCCAGGGAAGCTGCCTGGCATAGTCATAAAGTTGATCAAAATCAGTCGCGCGGAACGACGACAACCCAATCAATACTCTCTCGGCAGTTCGGCAATTATAGTTGAAGCGGGCCGTCAGATTCGGGATCTTGCTTTCATCTTCCGGCCTGAATGAAACTTGCCCATCCGTCACTGAGATATCCCCGGCCGGCAGCTCCAGCTTTTCCAATTCACGCACAGTCGCTGCTTCGATGCCAAACAGCACCGGCAAAATTATCTGCTTCCCGCTATCAATCCGATCGCTCATCCCGACCTCCGTCGCCTTCCATAATACTACAGGAAGCTCAAATTTAAGCCGCCAGTTTACCTGCACATCAGACCGGGTATCTGAAAGATGTATTAATAATCTTTCAGTTAATCTTTCAGACAACCTCACACACAGGAAAACCAGCCGGCAATTATGATAGAATTAACTACACGAAATGCGCTCGTAGCTCAGCAGGATAGAGCGACCGCCTCCTAAGCGGTAGGTCGGGGATTCGAATTCCTTCGGGCGCACCAGATAGCCCCCTGTGATTTTAAACAAATCACAGGGGGTTATAAATATAGTTCGCCCTATTTTCTGTCCGGCGCGATCTTGAAACTTTCTATTCCTAATTGCGGCTGCTTATTGGCCATCCTTTGCAAACATCAATCCAGGAAATAAAGGCTGAATACTTTTCCAGCTCATCCAGCGTCAATTCAATGGCGCTGTTATCACTCCCGCAAGCCGGGAAAACCGTACCAAATCTCTTTAGGGACTTGTCCAAGTAAACCGTAACACCTTTTCTAATAGCGAAGGGACAAATGCCGCCTACAGGATGTCCAATTAAATCAACTGCTTCTTCCGGTGTCAGCATCTTGGCCTTCGTTCCGAACTGTGCCTTGTATTTAGGATTGTCAATCTTAGCATCTCCGGCTGTCACAATCAGAATTGGATCAGAGTTCACCATGAATGACAGTGTCTTTGCAATTCTGCACGGTTCACAATGCACAGCTTTTGCAGCAAGCTCAACTGTTGCGCTTGACACTTCAAATTCTTGGATTCTATCCTCAAGGCCATATTCTCTAAAGAAATCTTTAACTTGATTAAGTCCCATCTTCAATCCTCTCAAATTCCGCTCCGTGTATGCCAGCCGTAATCACAAAATGCGGTCCGTCTTGCTTGCCCTTAACCACGGCGACCGGGAAGATGATCTCTTGATCATCAGGTGCTCCATACCGCAAATAATTAGTTGTTTTACCCATATTTTCCTCCGCCTAATCTATCGTGATGCTATCCAGAATCTCAGACGCGTTATTGCCGGTGAGATCTCGCTTATCCAGATGTGTGGCCCAGTAAGCGGAAAGATCATGCCAATACTTTGAGTTGAGATGGCCGTTATTTATGGTTCGAAATCCTAAAGGAAAGAATTGCATTTGCTGCAGTGAGTATTGATAGCAATCCTTAGCGGCAGCGGCAAATTCGTTCGCCGTATCAGCAACGGCTAAGGCCAAGGCCAGTGTTCTGACCTGCTTCGAAAGGCCGGAGGTGGCCAGTTTTTCGAAATCATCCCGATCCAAATGGTAAAGAAAATCTTGCGCCAGACTAAAAGGGGTCTCCAGTTTTTCCGTTGTTTGTATGTAACACAGATCATAGTCACGATTATCGACCCTCTGCTTGTATGCCGCCTGATCCAAAATAACCAGTTCCAGTTTCAAACCCTGGCGCAGCGCAGCCTGAGCGAATTCTCCGCAGGCAGCCTCCACCTGCGGATCATCAGGTAAAATCAGACTCAGGGTCGCAATCGGCTGCTGTTCAAGGCGCAGCAAACCGTCACTATCCCAAGTTCCCCCCAGCTTGGCAGCTATCTCCGCCTTGTGCGCCAGATAGGTATCGGCAAAAACCGGATTGGACAGATCGGCCCGCAACCGGTTAACAAGACTCGCTCCACCGAAATAATGCCAGAAAATCGTATTCGCAGCTTTGCTATCCAGGACACGGCCTGTTTTAGACGTATCGACGGCCAGCTGCAGCAAATTG
>MTKW01002493.1_pt1 | contig 26634 bp, 19 predicted proteins | sample 1042761 | NCBI WGS metagenome assembly MTKW01 (sample SAMN06205366, study PRJNA360243) | anaerobic digester metagenome | biome: Wastewater treatment plant; feature: Anaerobic digester sludge; material: sludge; isolation source: anaerobic digester fed with sludge from wastewater treatment plant ...
TTCTTGCTCTTAATATGGGAGCGTGGGGGTCTCAACAGGGCTACCTGCTCTTGAGCGGCAAGTCCCGCAGCAACCACAGCTGTTTGCAAGGATGAATGAGTAATTACAACCTGACGCATTTCGTAAAATTTATTTTTCTTCACATACACCACCTTAATAGAATCTTCATCAAAAACTGCGATATGGGGTACAATAATGGTGTCTTTAACCTGTTCCAAATGTATTTGACATCTGGCAGACATGCCCGGCGGAATTAAAACCCCGGCGCTGTCCACTGATGCTTCAACCTCAAAATACTTTACTTTGGAGCCGGACTCTACAGGACTTCCCGCAGATGTTTTCTGAATAACTTCACCAAAAGCCTGAACCTCCGGCATCGCATCAAAGGTATAAGTCACCCGATTACCCGGATTGATTCGCTTATACTCGCTTTCTGAGGCTTCAAGTATAACTTTTATTTCCTCCATATCCGGAATGATGATAAGAGGAAGTCTCTCCCAAACGTGATCACCTTCAATAATTTTTTTTCCGGTCAACCAATGCATTGCCCGGGTTGCCAGGCCGTCTACAGGACTTTTGACCGTTAATGATTCCTTACGTTCACGAAGTTTTTCAATCCTTTCCTTGTGTCGTTCAATTCGTAATTCGTGCTTTTTAATTTCAGTTTCGTGGATAATATTTAAAGTACGAAGTTTCGTTTCTATTTTACTTTTCCGGATAGCAGTCTGTTGTAATTCAAGCTCCCGAATTTTTCGCTGATTATCTGACAAATATTGCAATTGAAGTGAATCCAAATTTGCAATATCGGTGGCAGCTTCATTGCTTCTTACGTCAGCCTCCAACATAGCTGTTTGCAACAGTAGATCTACCTTCACTTTATTGAGTTCAGCCAAAGCACTTTCAAGATTTATCGAAGCCGACTCATAGTCACTGTCCAGATCTTTGTCTTCAATGATGCACAAGATATCTCCTTCTTTGACATAAGTGCCATCTTCAACTATATAAACTACAATGCCCTCAACTTCGGAAGGACAGAACACATTGGTCGTATAAACAGATTCAACAACACCCTCTACAACCAGATCATCGCTAAAATCAGATCTCTGAACCAAAAAAGAAGGGATGCTTCCTTCTTGCGGGGAAGAGCATCCATTCAATGTGAGTAAGATGATATAAAAAAAAACCAAAGAGAATGACCTTTCTCTCACAATGCAAAAATAGTTGTTTTAAAAAGGGGAAAATTTAAACCGTCATGATTTCGGTTTCCTTGGCAGAGACCATTTCCTCTAATTTTTTTACATATTTATCATGAAGTTTTTGAGCTTCATTCTCACCATCCTTTGAAATATCTTCTGACAATCCGTCTTTCATCATCTTTTTGAATCTTTCAATGGCATCGCGGCGGGCATTGCGGATGGAAATCTTGGCCTCTTCGCCTTCTGCCCTCACTTGTTTGGTCAACTGCACACGCCTTTCTTCGGTCAAAGGTGGAATGTTCAAACGAATGATCTCTCCGTTGTTCATGGGAGTAATTCCAACATTAGAATTTTGAATGGCTCTCTCAATCACCGTGATCATATTTTTCTCCCAAGGCTGGACGGCAATAGTTTTTGCATCCGGTGTGGTTATGGTGGAAACGTTCGATAGGGGAACTTGTGAGCCATAATAATCCACCCTGATACCATCTAAAATGCGCGGATTTGCTTTCCCTGCACGTATCTGTGCAAAGGTTTCATCCAAATACATCAAAGCGGCTTCCATGCTCTCTTCCGCCTGATCCAATACTTGTTTAAATTCCTGTACCATAATATATTGATTTTGAATTATTTACTTTTTAGAATAAACTAAAGTCCCTATTTTCTCTCCCATCATTACCTTTTTCAAATTACCCGGAGTGTCCATATCAAAAACATAAACCGGTAAATTGTTTTCCCTGCACATCGTTATGGTTGTCAAATCCATCACCTTCAAATTTCTGCTGTAAATTTCATCAAAAGAAATTTCATCGAATTTCGTGGCAGTCGGGTCTTTCTCCGGATCTGCCGTATAAACACCATTCACACGCGTGCCTTTCAGCATCACATCGGCTCCGATTTCAATGGCTCTGAGCGATGAAGCGGTATCTGTGGTAAAGAAGGGATTTCCTGTGCCTCCTGCCAAAATAGCAATTTCACCATTCTCGAGTGCTGCCACAGCCTTTTGATTGCTGTACAACTCACCTATGGGTTCCATGCGTACGGCAGTAAACAAGCGCGACTGAACACCTGCATTCTGCAATGCCGAATGAACGGCCAATGCATTGATGACGGTCGCCAGCATTCCCATCTGATCGCCAAGCACCCGGTCGAAACCTTTGGCAACACCACCCAATCCCCTGAAAATATTGCCACCGCCGATCACGATGCCGATCTGCACACCGGCAGCTGCAATTTCTGCTATCTGACAGGCATATTCGGACAAACGGCCTTCGTCAATGCCATATCCCTTCTCTGCTGCCAGGGACTCTCCGCTGAGTTTCAGTAATATCCTTTTAAATTTCATGCGCGTAATTTTTAGCAAAAATAGATATTTAGAGTTGATCTCGCAAATAGCTGTTAACTTGTAAGTAGCTATTAAATCTTAAAAATTTGTGAGAAATAATTATTTGACTTAATTTTGCACACATCAAAACAAAATGTGCAATACAATTTATCATCATAACTAAAAAAGTACAATAATGAATCCCATTCCCATTAGAAGTCACGCCGACTTAGAACAATTTATCGGAAAAGAACTCGGAGTATCCGATTACATAAAAATCACCCAAGATAAAATCAATCTTTTTGCAGATGCCACCCTGGATCATCAATGGATACACATAGATGAAGAACGCTGCAAGACCGAGAGTCCTTTCAAGGCTACCATTGCTCACGGCTACTTGCTCCTATCTATACTTCCCTACTTATGGGAACAAATTGTGGATGTACAAAATTCGAAGCTTACCGTAAATTACGGCATAGAAAAATTGAAGTTTGGTCAGGCAGTAACGGTTGACAGTGAAGTCAGGGTTCGCTGCAAACTCAAATCATTGGTTAATTTACGGGGAATCTCCAAAGCAGAGATCAGCGCAACACTTGAGATCAAAGACAATCCGAAGCCTGCTTTCGACGTGACAGTAATATTTCTCTACCATTTTAATCAGTAAAATTCCCTTCCCTGTCATAAAAACCTGCAAATTTGTCAGTCATTTCTGTTTTTATTCGCATGGCATATGCTTTGTAAAATGGGAGTCGTCTGAATTAAAAATAATTACAATTCAGACGATTTTAAATTTTAATAAAAATAGAAACTAACAAATTATATTAAACAACGACATGGGAAAAATAATTGGAATTGACTTAGGAACCACAAACTCTTGTGTTTCCGTGATGGAAGGTAACGAACCAATAGTTATCACAAACAACGAAGGAAAAAGAACAACCCCTTCGGTTATTGGCTTTGTAGAAGGAGGAGAACGCAAAGTAGGTGATCCTGCAAAACGTCAGGCTATTACCAATCCGGTTAACACTGTATCATCCATCAAGCGTTTTATGGGTGAGACCTATGACAGGTTGGCAAAAGAAGTGAAACGTGTACCTTTTAAAGTAGTAAAAGGCGAGAATAACGTACCACGTGTTGACATTGACGGAAGGCTTTATACACCACAAGAAATATCTGCCATCATTCTTCAGAAAATGAAGAAAACAGCCGAAGAATATCTTGGAAGAGAAGTTACGGACGCAGTAATTACCGTTCCTGCTTACTTCAACGACTCTCAACGTCAGGCTACCAAGGAAGCCGGTGAAATTGCCGGCCTGAATGTACGCCGCATCATCAACGAGCCTACTGCCGCGGCACTGGCTTATGGTCTGGACAAGGCTAATAAAGACATGAAAATCGTGGTGTTCGACTGCGGTGGTGGTACACACGACGTTTCCGTACTGGAGTTGGGAGACGGTGTATTTGAAGTAAAAGCAACCGATGGTGATACGCACTTAGGGGGCGATGACTTCGACCAAAGAATTATCGAATGGCTGGTACAAGAGTTCAAGAACGAAAACAGCAACATCGATTTAAGTAAAGACCCGATGGCATTGCAGCGCCTGAAGGAAGCTGCCGAGAAAGCTAAAATCGAACTTTCCAATACCACATCTTCTGAAATCAACTTGCCGTATATCATGCCGGTTGACGGAATTCCCCGCCACCTGGTACGCACTTTAACACGTGCAAAATTTGAGCAGTTGACTGACGATTTGGTACAGCGAACCATCGAGCCGGCTCGTAACGCTTTGAAAAATGCGGGTTTATCAACCAAAGATATAGATGAAATCATCCTGGTGGGTGGTTCAACCCGTATTCCTGCCATACAAGCTGCCGTTGAAAAGTTCTTCGGAAAAGCTCCTTCAAAGGGTGTGAATCCTGATGAAGTAGTAGCTATCGGCGCTGCTATTCAAGGTGGTGTATTGTCAGGTGACGTAAAGGATGTATTGTTGCTGGACGTAACACCGTTGTCCTTGGGTATTGAAACCTTGGGTGGTGTAATGACCAAATTGATTGATGCCAACACAACCATCCCTACCAAGAAATCTGAAACTTTCTCTACCGCTGCCGACAATCAGCCTTCTGTTGAGATCCATGTATTGCAGGGTGAACGCCCGATGGCCAATCAGAACAAATCATTGGGACGTTTCCACCTGGATGGCATCATGCCTGCCCGCAGGGGTGAGCCGCAGATTGAAGTAACATTCGACATTGATGCCAACGGTATCCTGCATGTATCTGCCAAAGATAAGGCGACCGGCAAAGAACAACATATCCGCATTGAAGCTTCTTCAGGTTTGAGCGAATCCGAAATCAAACGCATGAAGGATGAAGCTGCCGCTAACGCAGAAGCCGATGCCAAAGAAAGAGAAAGGGTTGACAAGCTCAACCATGCCGACAGCCTGATCTTCCAGACTGAAAAGCAACTGAATGAGATTGGCGATAAGATCCCTGCCGATAAGAAGGGACCCATCGAAGCAGCTTTAACCAAGTTGAAGGATGCACACAAAGCACAAGACATCGATGCCATCGATGCTGCAACCAACGAGTTGAACACTGCATTCCAGGCTGCCAGTCAGGAAATGTACAATGCTCAAAATGCACAGCAAGCCGGTCCGCAAGACTTCGGCGGCGGTGCCCAACAACCGGGCAGCGACCAGGGCGGTAGTAGCCAGGATGGCGATGTAACGGATGTGGATTTTGAGGAGGTGAAGTAAGACTGATAGACTTTTAGACTGTAAGACTGTAAGACATCAGACTATAAGATATTAGACCTAGACATTATTTTACCCAAGAGCTGGCTAAAAGCCAGTTCTTGGATTGTTGCTATATAAAACTTCCCGATTGAAGAAATTTCAGTCGGGAAGTTTTTTTGCGCTAGCTCCTGGGTGAGTGGATAGTTTCTTCTAATTTTCCATCAAAATACATCCCCATTTCCTTGCACAACTCAAAATTGTTCATTATTTTTGCGTGTTCATTGACAATGAACGTTGAAATTCACTGAACATTAAAGGCGAGTAAAAATGACTGAAATACCTGATAATGCGATTGCTAAGCTAAAAGAAAACACGGGTTTTGATATTCATGTTTCGGACACAAAACTAAGAAAAAATGGTTTGATTACCATAGAAGGCGAACGTTTTTTGATGGATGTTAAACCTGAAATTTCGCGTGGTAACAAAGGTGTGATTTTATCACAATTACAAGAAGCTTCTCGCGAGGAAAATCTACCTATTCTACTTTTTACACACTACATTCCTTCTGATATTGCCAAAGAGTATATAGATGTCGGTATTAATTATGCCGACACGGCGGGTAATTGTTATATCCGCAGTGGAAGTCTATCGGTTATCATTCAAGGTAAGCGAATTAGACGAAATCCGCGTGTTAATCAGGCACGAGCTTTTCAGGAAGCAGGTGTGAAAGTGATTTTTCAACTGTTGGTCAATCCTAAAAACAGCAACAAACCTTATCGGGAATTGGCTGAAATGGCAAATGTGTCGTTAGGTTCGGTTAGTCAAATTTTCAAAGAGTTGGAAGAGCTAAACTTTATTTTGAGAACAAAAAAACAGAAGTTGCCTAAAAATAAGCCTGAACTACTAGAAAGATGGATTGTAGCTTATCACGATGTGATGCGTCCTAAATTATTGCTCAAAAGAATGGACTACATCTATCCTGAAGATTTTACGCAATGGCAAAAAATTATATTTTATCCCACTGATGAGAATATTACCTTGTGGGGTAATGAAAACGCAGGTGCTTTGCTTACCCAACAGCTTAATCCGGCTTTACATACCATTTATACCAATGCAAGTTGGCAAGATGTAAGCAAAAATTTAAAATTGCGTCCTGCTGAAAACGGTAGGATTGAAATTTTACGCCTACCCTATACAATTAACTTGAAAGATGAACATCCTGCTCAAACTGTGCATCCGTTGTTAGTGTATGCCGACTTAATGGGCAGCAGTGACAGTAGAAACATAGAAACCGCAAAACTCGTTTATGAACAGTATTTACAACATATCAAGTGAACAGTTGAATAATCCGTTGTTGAAGGAACTTCTGACAAGGTTAACTGAATTTTTCCAAAAAATAGATACCGATTATTATGTGATCGGCGCTACTGCAAGGGATTTGGTACTTCACAATGTGTACAACATTCAACCCAGTCGAAAAACATCTGATTTGGATATTGCGATTGCCATAACAGATTGGGAACAGTTTGATACGATAGTTGAATTGTTGCCGAAAGAAGCTGATTTTTCAAAAGACAAATTGCAACTGCAACGTTTTTTATATAAAGGGTTTTTCAAACTTGATATTGTCCCTTTTGGCGGAGTAGCCAATGAGCGAGGAATTATCTATTGGCAATCGGCAGGAGAAAGGCGTATGTCGATTGTAGGTTTTAGGCAGATGGCTGAATTTGCTTTAACTGTACGAATTGATGATGGATTGCCGATAAAAGTAGCATCGCTTCCGGGAGTATTTATTTTGAAGCTTGCTGCATGGAAAGACCGCCATTTGGAGAACAACAAAGATGCCTACGATATGGCACTTTTGATAGAAAACTACTTCGAGATACATACCGAACGAATTGCAGACGAACATTTTGATATTCTGGAAGATGATGATTTTGATGAATTTGTAGCCGGTGGAAAACTGATGATACGTGATGTGAGAGAAATGCTTGCGAATGAACAACAAGCGTTTGATTATATAAGAAATATCATTACGGAGGAAGCAGAAAAAGAAGAAGAAAGTCCTTTAATCAATCAAATTTTAGAAACATCTAAACAATTGAAATACGAACAAGTACTCCGGCTTTTACAAGAAATGCAGAAGGAAATAATATATTAGACTTAGACATTATTTTACCCAAGAGCTGGCTAAAAGCCAGTTCTTGGATTGTTGCTATATAAAACTTCCCGATTGAAGAGAGATTTCAGTCGGGTAGTTTTTGTTTGTATCAGGGATATTCGTTTAATTCAAATTTTAGAGCAGGAATGATAAATATGTTGACGGAATCACATAAATATCAGTAAATCAGATTTATTATCAAATTATTTCACCAAGTTTATCACCTCGTTATTGACTGCCCTCACACGATCTTCTTCAACTTTTATCACTTTTCTGTCATAGGTTATAAAACCATTTACTTCTACTTCCACATCTGTGGTTTGGGTATAAATAGCAGCAGAGAAACCACGTAAAATCAATTTTTTCAGCATTTCTGCATATTTAATATACTCATCTGTTACTTCTTTTGAACTGTTGTATTTTACATACCCCCAGTTCCTGTCCGGAGCCCAAAGATGGTTTTCCAGCGCCAGTCCAATTCCGCCATATTCACCCAAGACATTGATCCGCTGCGCATCATAAAGATACATTTGAGGTTCCGGGTAGTTGTGTAAATCCAATATATCTCCGGTAGGATAATGATTTCCACCGCTTGCCGGATTTACCAGGCGAGTAGGGTCATAAGACTTTGTCCACTCCGCAATTTCAATCGTTTTGAATTGCCCCCAAGCTTCATTGAAAGGAACCCAAACAGCGATACTTGGGTATGAATATAAGAAATCAATGATCTCTTTCCATTCTTTGCGATAATTAGCTTCGGAAACAGCCGATCTAATAACTTCCACTCCGTTGAAGTACTGACGGTTTTGCCATTCAGGACTTTTATCACCACTCGGCATATCTTGCCACACAATGATTCCCATTTGATCGCAGTGGGTATACCATCGTGCAGGCTCAACTTTGATGTGCTTTCTTATCAGGTTAAAACCAAAATCCTTTGTTTTTTTAATATCATATTTCATAGCTTCATCAGACGGTGGAGTGTACAACCCGTCCGGCCACCACCCCTGATCCAAAAAGCCGAACATAAAAATATTCTTGTTATTCAATTGAAATCTCATGATGCCATTTTCATCTCTTTTAGCGGAAAATTTACGCATTGCAGCATAGCTGTTCACAACATCAACTACACGTTCATTCTCTATTAGCGAAACTTCTAAAGCATAAAGGAATGGATTTTCGGGAGACCACAGACAAACATCAGCCGGCATTTCTATTTCAACAGGTTGATTGTTTATGGATTCGCCAATCGAAACAACTTCATCACCATTTTTAACTTTCACCTTCACAAGGTGATCATTCGTTTGTGAGCTAATTTGATAGGCAACTGTAAGCATATTTTTATCAATATCCGGAGTGATTTTTAATTGCCGGAAATGACTGTGCGACACAGGCTCAATCCATACTGTTTGCCATATTCCTGTTACAGGTGTGTACCAGATCCCTCCCGGTTTTTCCACTTGTTTCCCATGCGGCTGAAATCCTCTGTCTGTCGGATCCCAAACTTTTACTTTGATTACATTGTCATTTTTCTTATTTAACGCGTTAGTTATATCAAACGAAAATGGAACAAAGCCACCTGTATGCTGACCGACTTTAATTTCATTTACCCAAACTTCAGCCTTCCAATCTACAGCACCAAAATTCAACATTATTCTCTTTTTCTTATCCCATTTAGAAGGAATTGAAAATTTACGGGTGTATATCAATTCATTTTCTTCGCCAACCCTTTTTCCTACACCGGAAAGGGATGATTCTATAGGATAAGGCACCAAGATCTTTCCTGTCTCTAAGGGTTTATCACTTCCTATTGGGAATATTTGAAAATCCCATAGTCCATTGAGATTCAACCATTCCGATCTTTCTAAAATAGGTCGGGGATATTCGCTCCACACATGCTCAGGATCCAGATTTTCACCCCAAATAGTCTTGATTTTATCCCCCGCAGGTTTCCATTGAGAGAATGAAGGAAATACTACTAGTAAAATAATAGATAAAATAACTAGCATGCGCCATCTTTCTAAATGATTGAAAAGTTCAAATTGTTTACTCTGATTCATTTTCATTCTTTTTATAATTTTAGATTAATATTTTTTGCTCAATTGCTTTGCGATCAATGTTTTATAATTCACAAATATACAAAACTCAGCTTAACTTGCAATTTATTTTCAAAAAAACTTATCTGCAATCCATCGACGGTTACTGAGATACTGCATTTGCTGGTTTTTGGGAGGATAGAAATAAATATACTACCTATTCATTCACAATGAATAACCGATTTACGGGGAAACTTCAAAATTTAGGTAGTAATTTTTGATTTATAACAGTTTGTTTGTGGGGAAGTTGGGAAAAGTTGTGCACTACCTTTAAAATAACAGATTAGATTTTGGGTGTAAATAAAATATTTTTTATTAAATTGAATTAAGGTATTCAAGTCGTTATCTACTTGTTGACAAAAAACAAGAAAAATTCTTATTTTTGCGTATAACTGTTTATCTTTGTCTTCTTTATAAAAAATTGAACGCATTTCTCAAAAAAGAAATAGATATTTTAAGAAAATTCAAAAATAGGTTTACTTATAAAGAAGTTATTTAAAAGCATATTAAAGATGAACTAAATAAGATTTATATACTTAAAATTGACAGATTTAGTGATAATTTTGGGGTATTTTACAAGGGTTTAACCTTATCAGGTAATCTCATAATTCACAAAAAACATTGTACAGAAAACATCTTTTAGATAATAGATACGACAAAGAACTTATCAACTCTTTAAAATCAAAAACAACGCCATCTAAACCAAAATTACTTCAAGTAACCTTTGCCGATGGGACAATTTTAGAAAATGAGATAGCCTCACAAATTTTTATTAAAACAATCGAGAAGATTGGGGCAGAGAAAGTTTATAATTTAGGAATGAATTCATTAGTTCGTCGGGATGAAAACTTTGGAAGAGTTACACAAATAGTTCAAGTAGATGATTATTATGTGAATACTCATTCATCAACAACTGAAAAGAAAAGACAACTTGAAGCCATATCACGCAAACTTAACCTAAACTTATCAGTGGAAATAAAGGAAAGATAGAATTTATGTTTAAAGTTGTTTGGGATAAAGAAAAAAATGGTGTTTTGCTTACAATGAAATCAACTGAGGAGGTTTTAAACGTATCGCCAAGACCCGTTTTTTTTGAAGAATTAGACCTTTTGGAATTAGATAAATTTTGGGATTATCCTAAGTCTAATGAACCTCTTTTGTGGGCATGTGACAGAAGATATTTTTACAAAGGAGAGTTGGTTTTAGAAGCAAGAGGAGGTAATATTTACGATGACCCTCAGCTCATCTTTACTGACATAGGCAAAAAATTGAAATTAGAACCCATAAACGTTGGGTTGTTATGTAAGAATAATGAAACTGCCATGTTTTTGTTGGAGCATGAAGCATTGGAGTTTATCAATACAATTTATAGGCGTTATCGTCCAAACGCTGCACAAAAAACAATTAACGACAAGATTGATTTTCAACAATTAGCAGAAAATCAAGAAAAAAAGCTTAAAGAAAAATATACTGTAATAAAAGAAGATTGTGATAGCTTTGATATAATGCCTTTGGCAGAAGCGGAAATAAAAGGAAAACAAATCATTCTTAATACCAAAATAGAAATGTTCATTGCCTCATTTTCTGGAGGAAAAGATAGTCAGGTAGTACTTGATTTGGTTTCTCGGGTGATTCCGTCCAACGACTTTTCAGTTATTTATTCTGATACAGGTTACGAGTTACCTCCTTCATTGGAATTATATGAACAAACAAAAAAAATGTATCAAGAACAATATCCTGATTTACAGTTTTATCTTTCAAAAAATCACCAAGATGTGCTGTATTATTGGGATAAAATGGGCTCACCGAGTCGTATGCATCGTTGGTGCTGTAGTGTAATGAAAACAGCACCATTGTATCGTTTACTTAAAGAAATACATGGAAGTGGAAAACAGCCTAATGTCTTGGTTTTTGAAGGAGTAAGAGCAGAAGAAAGTAATCGTAGAGCATTGTACGATAGGATTGGCAGAGGTGTGAAACACAACAATGTTGTAAATGCACGTCCTATTTTTGAATGGAATGCTACTGAGATATATTTGTACCTTTTTACTAGGCAATTGCCTATAAACAAGGGATATAGAAATGGATTAAGCCGTGTTGGTTGTTCTATTTGTCCATATTCTTCTAGCTGGTCAGAATGCATTGTAGAAAAAAAATATCCAAATAACATCAATAAATTTGTCGAGCAAATATTAAATTCGTTATCGAATGTAAAAGATAAAGATGTTTATTTAAAAAACGGAAAATGGAAACTTCGTGCTGGCGGGAAAGCATTATCAGAAGAACTATCCCGCGTAGATTTCATTTCAACAAATCCTGATTTTGTTGCGATATTGACAGCCCCGAAAGAAGATTTATTTCAATGGTTTAACACTCTTGGGAAATTACAAATTCAAAGTCAAGATAAAACTACAATTTCTGGGGAAATTAAATACAACAAATCTGTCTTTCCTTTCAGAATAGTTAGTGATGAAGAAAAGAATAACTCAACAATTTATTTTGAAGATATTGGCAGTGAAATTTTATTTCAAAGTCATTTGAAAAGAGTTTTATATAAATCAACATATTGCGTTCATTGTGAGGCATGTGAGGTTGAATGTCCGACAGGGGCTTTATCTGTTGTGCCATTTGTTTCTATTGACGATAAAAAATGTATTCATTGTCGCAAATGTTTAGATTTTACAGAAAAAGGCTGTATAGCAGCTAAATCTATAAATACACCAGAAGGAGGAAAAAATATGGGAAAATTTATTAGCATTGATCGATACGCAGGTTTCGGTCTTCGTAAAGTGTGGTTAGACAAATTTTTCTCAAATACAGAAGGTTTTTTTGAAAGTAACCACGGCTTAAATCCAACAAAGCAAATTCCACCATTTATTTGTTGGTTGCGAGAAGCTGAAATCTTGAATCGTGATGATAAAAAAATTAGTGTTATTGGCAAAATCATGACAGATAACTACTTTTCCAACGAACTCATTGTATGGGAAATAATATGGGTTAATCTTTCTTATAACTCAACAATTGCCAAATGGTATGTTGAAAATGTTAATTGGAACACTCGTATGAAAAAATTGGAGCAAGAGTTGCTTTTACGCAATAGCTTTCCACAATATAAAGAACGTACCTTGCGTAATGCTTTGGAGGCATTATTAAACACTTTCAAAGAAGGTCCCTTAGGTAATACTATATTGTTAGGAAAACACGAAGTTGAAAATAGAAAAACGATTATAGTCAAACAACCCTACAACAATATTTCCCCTGTAACCGTTGCCTATTCGCTTTATCGTTATGCCGAGCAAAAGAACCGATATTCATTAACCGTTTCGGAGTTTTACGATAAAAACCAAACCGAAGGAATTTATCGTCAGTTCGGCATAAGTAGAGAGCGTTTCGAAGCTGTTTTGAGAACACTAAAAGAAGACAAGAACCGTGTGCTTAATGCTGACCTAAATATGGGGCTGGATAATATTAATTTACGAGAAGATTATACTTCGTTGGATATTATTAAAATGTTATTGTAATAACAGATTTGAAAAAGCAGATAAACAGAGTAAAAATGAGATATTCGGATATAATTACACTTCAAGATTATTTTCATCCTGTTTTTAATCTTCAAAATGAAGCTACAGGATATTGGAAACAGTTTATTCCAACTAAGCAATTTTATACTTTACTTGGTAAAACCATTGATGCTGTCTCTTCAAACCAATCCGCCAATCGTAAAAGTATTTGGGTTAAGGGTACTTTTGGTACAGGTAAAAGTCATGCCGCAGCTGTTATTAAACATTTGCTTTGCAGTGATGTAAATGAAATAGCAGATTATGTTGAAGACCGAATATTATTCCCTAATCATAAATCCCGTTTACAAAATTTAAGACAAAATAAACGTTTATTTCCTGTTGTTCTGAAAGGTACAGAAAGTGGTAAAATATACGATATGCGTTCTTTTCGTTTATCCCTGGAACGTATTGTCAAAGAAAGCTTACGCAAATCAGATAAAACCATTACGGTAAAATCTGATTATGAAAGAGCAATTGAATATTTAGAATCAACACCAATAGATATTGATACAATAATAGCTAGTNNCAATAATAGCTAGTGAAGCTGAATTAAGAAGCTATGCCAAAACAAAGGAGGAAATTATTAAAAAACTGCGTGCGTTTGATACTGATGTTTATTTGGCATTGGAAGAAGCATTGGCAAAACCGAAATATAGTGTTTTTTTCACTTCGAGCGACTTGGGAGAGTGGCTTTCTGACGTTGAAAAAGAGATTGTTGACAATAATATAGCAGATGGATTGCTTATTATTTGGGATGAATTTACTTCTGTGATGGATACTATCACAAGTGGTATGACAGACATGATGCAGGGACTTGCTGAAAGAACCGAAAAACAAAATATATTTTTTTATTTGATAAGTCATAGAAATTCAAAGGCATACAATAATGAGGATATCGAGAGAATGGAAGGACGTTTTCATATTTTACAATATAATATGGAAGCAATTACAACTTATCGTATTATGGCTGCTACCATTCGGAAGATAGATGAGCAAAAATATGATTCTGTTAGGGGAAACATAATGGATAAATACAGTTCGCTTATCACATATTTAACCGAAAATGATAGCCTACAATCTTCGCGAGATATTAAAGATCTTTTTCCTATGCACCCTTATTCAGCATTTCTTTGTTCGTCTATAGCTAATCAAATAGGCTCTGCAAATCGTACGGTAATGCAATTTCTGTACGATAATGAAAATGGATTTATAAATTTTATAGAAAACAATCCCTATAGTGATGTAACGAATTTGCTTACTGCAGACAAACTTTGGGATTATTTTTTGGATGAATTTACAGATGATCCAATAAAATACGGTATTGTAACCCAAACATATTTCGACAAAAAGACCGTTGTTTTAGAATTAGGATCGAATCACGAGAAGGTATTCAAGGGTATTTTACTGTTAAATGCAATGCGTCTTATCGTTGAAAACGTTGATAAAACACTCCCTTCAACAAAAAATATCAAATACCTTTTCTCAGGAGAAGATTTTGAAAACGAACTTGATAGTATTCTCGATTGTTTTGATGCTAATCAGATTGTTCAACATGATCCGCAGGGAAATTTTTTGATAACATTTGCTTCTTTGCCACAAAATGAAATAAACAGAGCTATAGAACGAGCAGAATCAAAATATTCAGACATTGTTAAAATTATTGATTATGATAAAACTCTAAACAGAAACTCAATAGAAGATATATTGAAAAACTCTTTGTTGCGAGAACCCGCTTTTATCTTTTTGTCATGTTCAGACGATAAATACAGACTACGCAGTTATATAAAAAGTGGATTTAAAGAACCATATACTCTCAATATCGCTATGTTGTTTGCCATGGATATTGCAGAAAAAAATAAAATGCAAGAAACACTCAAAGAATTAGCTAATGATAAGGATTATAAAAATGTAATTTTTGTGCTATTTGATGAGGTCTTTGAAAATAACGGTAGGCAAAAAAGTCGATTTTATCACTACGTGGCAACCGTAGATGTTGCTCAAAGTCATAACTCTAGGGAGCAACAGCAAGTGAATGATAAGAACGCAAAAGAACTTATTAATCAATGGATTTCCGGAGTAAAACAGGGCAATGCAACTGTGTTCTTCCAAGAAGAAAACAATAATATTAATGTAACCATGTTGGCAAAACATATTAATGAAAACATTAATAATAAAATATATTACAAAGCTGTTGATGCAATGGTATCCATGCGTAATAGACCAATGACTTTTTGGAAAAACCAAAATTCTAAAAACTCAGCAGAAGTAATGTTAGTTTCAGTAAATAGAGATGAAGCAGAACGAAGATTTTTGGGACAATATACTCCTGCAAAATTTTTATTTAAAGATGAGAATGGAGATTATGTGGTTGATGCCGATTTGTTTTTAAAACCAGATGCTCCTGATAATCATCCTCTTGTTCAAACACAAAAAGAAGTTGATAGAATATTAATGCAAGTAAAAACTGATAATCGTTCAACATTTAACTTAGGGGCAGAATTACAACCTTTGACTCAGCCTCCATTCGGCTTATACACAAATATTCCCAACATGGCAGTTTTGTCTTTTACTTTACGTAAATATGTGAACGAATTATACGGTAACGAATTGGGAACCCCCATAGACAGTAGTAATATGCGTGATAAAGTTGTTGAAATTTTTAACTATTGGAAAAAGGGAAATAGTAGCAATAAATTAAGTGTTCGTTTTGGTTCAAAAGAAGAAAAGGAATTAAAAGATTCATTGATAGAAATATTTGATATGAAACGATTATCAAATGTTCCTGAACTTACGAGTCTAAAGAATGTTCGTTGGGGTATAATTGAATACTGTAAACAAAAATCAAAATTACCTCTTTGGTGCTTAAAATATTCTAAATCTGTTATACATAACGATTTCCGATCTTTAATTGAACAGCTTACTGATCTTGTTCAAAATGATGATCTAAAAGAAGATGCTATAAAAAAAATATTGGGAAATATAACCCAGTATAGATATGAACTTTCAAGGATATTGTTGAATAGAACGGCATTTGAAGAAGGATTAAAATTTTTCACACATAATATAAAAGACGTGACCATTAAAGATGAGTGGTGGGATGAATTAATCACGTACCTACATCAGCAAATGCAGGGTGAAGTTGGTTTTTGGAAAGAAAATGATGTAGAAACAGCTATTCTGCGTTTTTCAATTAAAAAAAATGAAAAAGATGAGATTAAAAATGTTATTGTCAACCCTCAATCACCGACTATAGAGAAAGGGCAAACACAATCATTTTATGCTACTGTCGATACAGCAGGAAACGCTACTAAAGATGTGGTTTGGACTGTCGAAGGTGGTTCTGCAAGCATTATTGACAGTTATGGAGTTTTGAAAATTGGATTAGCTGAGACTTCAACTGTTGTTACTGTTAAAGCTACTTCAAAGTTTGATAACACAAAGATTGGGGCGACAAGTGTTACAATCATATCCGGAGTTTCAGATACGACAGTGCAAAAAGCAAAAGACAGAATTACAAATGCAAGTAACGCTTCTCCAATTATTTTGAAACATGTTTTATTGCAAATACTTGAAAAATTCCCACAAGTTGCTGAAATTATTAACGATAATTTAGACGAATAAATTATGACCGCTGCTGAAAAAATAGATTATTTTACTTCAATAGCAGAATTGCTCAAAGAACTTCAAAAAGATCGTCAGTCAACTGCTGTTTTGCGAAGACGTTATGCTGTACGCTTTATTATGCTTGATAATTTCAATTTGTTTCAAGAATTAATAAAAGAAATGACAAAAGCGGATATTCAAATATACAATTTGGAACATCTATTAGACCCCAATGATAAAGATGGATGGATTACTACTGATATGCTTGTTGACGCTATCCGAAATTTAAGCGGACAAGTTGTTGTTTCTCCATTTTCCGAAATTGTTCGCTTTTACAAAGACGACAAATTCAAAGCTTTGTTTGAAGGAATGTCCTTAATGGAATTTGCCGATACTTCTACCCGAATTTATATTCCTTTAATAGGGTTGAAACACCGTTTTGAAAATTTCTTGAACACATTTTCACGCATTGAGGAATCGCAGCCTGTTTGGGCTGTTAACTATACTGAATCACAACCTGTGAAAATAAATTTAATTCCACCTAATTTCCCGTTTCCTAAATCAATCAATTGCCTAGAAACAGTCTATGATTGGCTGGTTTTTTGGAAAACACATGCACCTACAGAACAGATACTTTGTTCGTCAGATACAATAAACACCTATTCAAAATACTCCCAACCTGATAACATCTTTGATATAAAGAAAATAAATACGGCTTATTCTTTTATAACTCAAATTTTGAATACTCAAATAGGTATTTATTATAGACAAGAAGAAGAAAAATTTTGGCTGCAATTATTGGCATATATTAAAGATAGTTCCTTTTCTTTCAAAGGGTTTGTTAATAAGCATCTAAATGTTTATGAATTAAAGATAGAAAATATACTAAACAAATGGACTTCATCCGATGCAACAGAGTTTCAACGTTGGTTGCTTAAACATTATTATCTACAATTCATAGCTGATAACAAGTATCTTAATAAAATTCTTTATGATTGTGTAGATTATTCTGAATTAAAGTTATTCAGAGAAATAGCAATTTCAATATTTGTTGATACGAATTCACAAAGTCAGATAAAAGAACGAAACATGCTGTTAAACCTGTTTTCAAAACAGTATAAATTACCTAAATCTGACTTGTTGGTAATGAAAAAGCAGATTCTAAATATTACTAAAACAGATATCAACAAAGCCGTATCGCTTTGTTCGGGCAGGTTTGATTTTGAAAAAGAATTATTAGTTGTTTGGTATAAGGATAAAATGATTTCATTAAAGGATTTACAAAATATTTATCCTGATTTTGCTGCTTATATGAATGATTTGCAACTTGATTGTTGGATAAATACATACATACAATCATATAAAAAAGCTAAGATTAATGACAAATATACAGGCGAGATAAAAAAAATCATATCTGAGAAAAATGCTAACGAAAATTCGTTTTACGAATGGTATAACTCCAATGAATTGGAATTATCCAAAGAATTGCTGGCAAAGGAAAATGTTGATCAAGTTTATTGGATCGACGGACTTGGTATTGAGTATTTATCTCTAATTAAAGAGATAATCGATAAGTCAAATTTTAAAACGGAGAAATTTATAATTGCTAAAACAGGTATCCCTTCAAGTACTGAACACAATAAATTCGAGGATGTTACTAAAATTGAAACTTTAGATAAATATATTCACAACAATATTTACTATTATCCTCAAACAATTTGTCATGAAATAGATATTGTAAAAGACATTTTTAATAATATTCTAAATCAATCCACCGAAATTACTATCGCTATAGTTTCTGATCATGGTTTGACTGCTCTTTCGCGTTTGACCGACTCTAAAAAGTATGCAAAAAAAGCAAGTCACGAGGGACGATACATTAAACTTGATAGTGAGGAAATTATCGAAGATACAGACTATATTCGTCATAAAACAGGAACAGAAAATTACAAGGTAGCTCTAACACATGCTTCTTTAAATACAAAGCCTGTTCGCGAAGTACATGGTGGTTGCACACCAGAGGAAATTATCGTGCCGTTCATAGTTATTTCTAATAAAAAATCGACTAAATATACAAAAACAGTAAATACAACAAAGCCTGATTCAACAACTACGCAGCAAAAGAGAGGATTTGAAGAAATAGAATTGTTTTAATATCAATACAATAATATGAGTAAAATAGGACAAAAAATAAAACAAGTTTTTCCAGATATCGCAATTCTCAAAGACCAAGACAATTATAGCGTTTTTAGCGGGAGAAATTTGCCATCATTTGTAAAAGACTTTCTTATAAGAAGGCATATTGACACAGATGGAAATCTTGATAAAGTTGCTATTTCAAGATTTCTTGACAATCATATTCCTGATGACAATAATGTGGTAAAAAACCGCTTGTTGAGGCAAGAGCCAGTGCAACTGCTCACTCGCTTTATTATTACGACTGACATTAAAGGGGGCAAAGTGCGGTTTACAATTCCAGATGCAGGAATTAAATCTAATGAGGCAATTATCCCAGACTACATTGTAGCGCAGCACCGTGATGATTTAATTGACGGTGAAAAATGGGGTGTAATTAAATTGATTTACATCCCTCCCATGGGAAGAGAAAAAGGTTATATTGAACTTGCAGATTACAAACCATTTAGACCTTATAGGGTAGATTTGGAGTATTTTCGTGAATGCAGGAGACACTTTACTACTGAGGAGTGGATAGATGTTTTGATATCTGCGATGGAATATAATCCAGATGGGTTCAAGGGAATTACGCAGAAAATGGAATTTTTAACCCGTTTGTTGATTTTTGTTGAACCACGACTAAATATGATTGAGTTAGCACCCAAAGGAACAGGGAAAAGCTATGTTTTTGGAAATTTGAGTAAATATGGCTGGTTAATAAGTGGCGGTAAAGTTTCGAGAGCAAAACTATTTTATGACAAAAGTCGCCAACAACCAGGCATAATGAAAAACTATGATTTTGTTACTTTTGATGAAATACAAACAATTATTTTCCAAGATCCACCTGAAATGCAGGCTATTTTAAAATCATATTTGGAGGCTGGACACGCGACTGTTGATAATTATAAGTTTCTTTCGGAATGTAGTACAATGTTAATGGGTAATATTGAACTTACAAGTGCAAATCTACCCAGACACAATAAATATTTTGGTCATTTGCCAGAGAGTTTTCGAGAATCTGCTCTATTAGATCGTTTTCATGGATTTATTGAGGGTTGGTACTTGCCGAGAATGAACAAAAGTATGATACTCAAAGATTGGACGTTGAATGTAGAATATTTTTCTGAGGTGCTTCATTTACTCAGAACAGCACCTGAGTACTCAATGCTTGTCAATGAGGTTGTTTATTCTGAAGAAAAAAGTGATTTACGTGACTTGAAAGCTGTTAAAAGAATATCTACTGCATATTCTAAATTACTATTTCCTCATATTATAAATCCAGAAGAATTAAATAAAGAAGAATTTAAGATATACTGCCTTGATCCCGCCGTTCGCCGGCGTAGAATTATTAAGGAGCAGTGCCACAAAATTGATGAAGAGTTTAAAGAATATATGCCAGATATAAGACTTAAATAAACGGATTAAAATTATCTGTCTATGTTCTTCTAAAATCCAAATTCGATCAAAACATATTTTTTAACACAGAAAACTCACACGTAGAACGTACCATATCCACTAACGATATGGATAAGTTCTGCCAAGCTATTTGTGCTTTTTCCAACGATGTTTCAGAAAGCGAAAAGAACGGCTATTTAATTATCGGGATTAAAAGTGGATGACAAACTGCTACTAAAAATATCCAATATCCATACAGACGGTAATATCCTGCCACAGCCGGTTATGACCGTAGAGAAATTTACTTTCAACGATGCTGACCTGTTAGTTGTTGAAGTTCAATCTTCCGAGTTTCTACTCGTACGTTATCGGGGACGTATTTGGGTAAGGGTCGGTCCAAGGAAAAGCGTGGCTACAGGAGCAGAAGAGAAAATTTTAACAAAACGCCCTTATGCACCGTGATTATGAAACCAATGCACCTGTTCAATTCTATGAATACGATAACCGAATTGAGGTGCAAAATCCCGGTGGATTGTATGGAAAAGTAACTCCGGAAAACTTTCCGAATGTCAGCGACTACCGAAACCCGTTTATTGCAGAAGCAATGAAAGTATTAGGCTACCGTCAATAGATTTAGCCGTGGCGTGTATCGGGTACAAAAAGAATTGATTGAAAACGGTAACGGCAAAGCTGCCTTCGATTTTTCATTTGTAACCGCTTTCAGGGTAATAGAAAATGTTTCAGAACAGTATTTGGAAGAAGGTTTCGGAGCAGAAACTACCCAAAAGACTACCCAAAACATCCAAGAAATTATTTTAAAAATAATGGAGGAAAAACCGGAAATAACTCAAAGGGAGTTAGCTCAAATTATTGGAATTACCATTAATGGCATAAAATATCACATCAAAAAAATGACTAATGCAGGGATCATTAAGCACGAAGGTCCTACAAAATCAGGTAAATGGGTGATAAAAAGGGGGCTGTCTCAAAAGAAAATGTTCAAGCAAAAATTGTAAAGTGCCTTAGAAGTGTCTAAATGCAGGGCACTGAGATTGAGGGCGAAGGAGCATACTGAAGTATGTGACTGAGCCCGAATATCGAAAGTAACGTGGTTACTGAGCGAAGTCGAAGTACAGCAGTTGGGTACTTATGAGACACCGCCAGTTCCTGGGTTGGATTCTGCATTAGATTAAAAGAAAACGTCTTACAATTTCGGAATTGAATTCCGAAATTGTATATTTGCACCATCTACTAACACAAAAGAAATACATAATGATTCAAAGAACAGCTGAAAAAGAATTACAAAGCCTTGCTCGTGATTTTAGGGCAGCAGTAGTTGTGGGACCTCGTCAGTCGGGAAAAACTACACTAATTAGAAAGGTTTTCCATAAAAAAAAATATGTCAGTTTGGAAAATCCGGATATGCGACAATATGCAACCGAAGACCCACGCGGTTTCCTATCTAATTATCCACAAGGTGCTATATTAGATGAAGTTCAACGAGTTCCAACACTATTCTCATATCTGCAACAAATATTGGATGAAACTTCGGAACGGGGATTATTTATTCTTTCGGGGTCAAACAATTTTTTGTTGCAAGAAAATATTTCACAGAGTTTAGCCGGCAGAGTGGGTTATTTATACTTGCTGCCATTATCAATTAATGAAATCAATGAGCCTGGTACTAAAGCAGATGAGTTAATTTTCAAAGGTGGATATCCGGCATTATATGCTGAAAATTTGAATATATCCCGATTTTATGCCAACTATATTCGCACTTACGTGGAGCGAGATGTAAGATTAATAAAAAATATTGGAAATCTATATACCTTTGAGCGTTTTTTGAAACTTTGTGCCGGACGTATCGGGCAGTTGTTGAATATGAGTGCTTTGTCGGTAGAAGTTGGGGTAGATAGCAAAACGATAGATTCTTGGCTTTCGGTTTTGGAAGCAAGTTTTATTGTATTCCGTCTGCAACCTTACCACAAAAATTACAACAAAAGAATAGTAAAAATGCCCAAACTCTATTTTTACGACGTGGGACTTGCGTGTGCACTGCTTGGAATTGAAAATCCGGAACAGCTGGCACTTCATCCTTTCAGAGGGGCGTTGTTTGAAAATTTGATAATAAGCGATATGCTGAAAAAAAGATACAATGAAGGAAAGTCAAATAATCTTTTTTTCTGGCGAAATAGTACAGGATTGGAAATTGATTTGCTCCTAGAAAAATCAGATAAGCTAATACCCATAGAAATGAAATCCGGTCAAACCGTAATTCCAAATTATTTTACAAACATGGCGAAATGGATGCAATTATCTGATACTAAAACCGGATTTGTGGTATACGCAGGAAATACTGTACAAAAAAGAAGTAATGGAATTTCTGTATTTCCATATTTTGATGCCTGGAAGATTGAATAGACAAAATTATTTTGAGAATAATGGAGAAAAAAAAGCTAATCCACCCCCCTCTCCCCCCATTTTGTTAAGAATTTCAAAATACACATGAACATTCATTCATATATTCATAGAATTGATTAGTTTTGTCGGAAATTAAAAAGTCATGATGAAAAGATTCAAGTTTTTAATCGTTTTAGCGTGGATGACCACCCTGCTGACCGGACAAATTTTTGAACCGGTGAGTTGGTCGCACGAACTGAAAATTACAGGCAAAACAAGCGGAGAAATCATTCACAAAGCCGGCATAGAGGGCAAATGGCATATGTACGGCATGGATATTCCGGAAGGTGGTCCACGCCCTACTCGCTTTGTGTACGAAACTTTACAGCATGTTGAATTGGACGGGAATGTCGTATCAAAATCTGCACTGACAAAGGTTTTTGATAAAAACTTCGACATGCATTTATCCTGGTATTCCAAAGAAGCTTTATTCGTGCAAAAGGTAAAATTCAAAGATGCAGCTCAGGTAAGAATCGAAGGTTATGTGGAATTTATGGCTTGCGATGATGAGCAATGCCTGCCGCCTGAACGGGATGAGTTTTTGTTAAGAAGCGGAACTGCTGAGCTTACTGCTGCCAACGCCAAACAAGCTACCACGCCTACCAAAATTTTAACCACAGAGAAACAACCCGAAACTACTGAAGCCACTGTATCTACGGAGCAATCGGAACTACAGCAAATTGCGGAAGCTGCCGTTACAGATTATTGGCATCCGGTGATAGAGGAGTTGCGGGCTTTTGGCTCAGAAACCGGTACCTCCGGCGATGTCTCTTTGTGGTACATCTTTATAGCCGGTATCATTGGCGGATTCATAGCTTTATTTACGCCTTGTGTGTGGCCCATTATCCCTATGACGGTCAGCTTCTTCCTGAAAAGGTCGGAGAAGAAAACCCGGGGGAGAAGGGATGCTATCCTCTACGGTTTGGCAATCATCATCATATATGTCAGCTTAGGTATTTTAATTACGGTTATTTTTGGTGCCAGCGCCCTCAACAGCATGTCCACCAATGCAGTGTTTAATCTATTGTTCTTTGCTCTATTGGTGGTATTTGCCATTTCTTTCTTCGGGGCTTTTGAGATCACGCTACCTGCTTCCTGGTCAACCAAGTTGGATGCGAAAGCCGACTCTACCACGGGCTTCCTGAATATCTTATTCATGGCTTTTACCCTGGTGTTGGTGTCTTTCTCCTGCACAGGTCCGATCATAGGCACCTTGCTGGTTGAAGTTTCGACAACCGGATCGTTGCTCGCACCTGCCATTGGCATGTTAGGGTTTGCCATAGCATTGGCTATTCCCTTTACTTTCTTTGCCTTCTTCCCTTCCCTGCTGAAAAATATGCCTCGCTCTGGTGGCTGGCTGAATCAGGTGAAGGTGGTATTGGCTTTCCTGGAATTGGCTTTTGCACTGAAATTCTTGTCCGTAGCCGATTTGGCATACGGCTGGAGAATATTGGACAGAGAAGTCTTTATCGCCTTATGGATAGTGATTTTTGCATTGCTGGGAATTTACCTGCTCGGAAAGATCAGATTCCCGAACGACAGCGAAGTGAAACATACCTCGGTTGTGGGTATCTTCCTGGCAATCATCTCCCTTTCTTTTGCGGTATATATGGTTCCCGGCTTATGGGGTGCTCCTCTCAAAGCTATCAGCGCCTTTGCACCTCCTTTATATACCCAGGATTTCAATTTATACGATGATGAAGTGCATGCTAAATTTTCAGACTATGACCTGGGAATGGCTTATGCTGCTCAGCATCAGAAGCCCGTAGTGGTTGACTTCTCCGGATATGGTTGTGTAAACTGCAGAAAGATGGAAGCATCGGTATGGACGCATCCCAAGGTGAAAGAAATGCTGGAAAACAATTACGTGCTTATCACCTTGTTCGTAGATGACAAAACATCTTTGGAAGAACCATATACTGTTGAGGAAAATGGCAAGATCAGAAAGATTCGTACAGTTGGCGACAGATGGAGCTATCTGCAACGCTACAAGTTCGGTTCCAATGCACAACCTTTCTATGTGATGTTAGATACCCATGGTAACCCCATTAACAATGCCTATACTTTTGATGAAAGTACAGAAAACTTCATCGACTGGCTCAGCAAAAAGTAAATTCAACACGTAAAAGGTAAAAACAGTACGCAATCTGACAAAATTGCAGCATAAAACTGCCAAAACAAGCAATAATTTGTATTGGCAGTTTTTTTGACTAGTAGCAGTCTGTCATTTTTAATTATTAAGAACAATTTATCGATAGCGATGACCAAGAAAAAAGTTGAAATAAATACAAAGGCTCAAGAGAAAAAGACTGAACAAACAGCAAAAGAGAAAAAAGCCACACAAAAAGAACATAAAGCTGTACAAGAAGAGTTAAGCACTGAGGATGCAGCAGAACAAATAAAAGCAGAAATAGAGAGTCTGAACGAAGAAGTATCGGAATTAAAAGATAAAAACCTCCGATTGATGGCTGAGTTTGACAACTTCAGAAAAAGAAGTTTAAAAGAACGAACAGACCTGATCAAATATGGAGGAGAGGGAGTATTGAAAAACATACTGCCACTGATCGATGATTTTGAAAGGGCATTACAAGCCATGGAATCTGCTTCGGATGTAGAGGCAGTCAAAGAGGGAGTGGATTTGATCTACACCAAATTCATAGCTTTTCTGGGAGAAAATGGTGTTCAGGAAATCCGGACTAAAAATGAAGTCTTTGACACCGACCTGCATGAAGCAGTTACAACTTTCCCCGTAGAGGACGAAGATGCAAAAGGTAAAATCATCGACTGCCTTGCAAAAGGATATACCTTAAATGAAAAAGTCATCCGCTTTGCCAAAGTAGTGGTAGGAGAATAAAAGCCAATTAACAATCTAAACAAAAAGTGTCGAAAAGAGATTATTACGAAGTGCTGGGCGTAAGCAAAAGCGCTACGGCAGATGAAATAAAAAAAGCATATCGCAAGAAAGCCATTGAATTCCATCCGGATAAAAATCCGGGTGACAAGGCTGCTGAAGAAAAATTCAAGGAAGCAGCCGAGGCTTATGAGGTATTGAGCGACAGCCAAAAGCGTCAGCGTTACGACCAATTTGGTCATGCCGGATTAAACGGTGGAGCCGGTGGTTTCAGTAGCGGAGGTATGTCAATGGAAGATATTTTCTCTCAATTTGGCGATATCTTTGGTGGTCATTTTGGCAGTTTTGGCGGATTCAGCAGCTTTGGAGATTTTGGTTTTGGCGGCGGATCTCGTCGGAGTACACGCGTCAGAAGAGGCTCTGATTTGAGGGTTAGGGTATCACTTTCATTGGCTGAGATAGCCAAAGGTGTTGAGAAAAAGATCAAAGTCAAAAAATACGTACCTTGTCAGCATTGCAATGCCACCGGTGCAGAACATGGCTCTAATCCCGTTACTTGTACTACCTGTAACGGAAGCGGCAGAGTCACGCGCGTACAAAACACCATACTCGGACAAATGCAAACCCAATCTGAATGTCCGACCTGTGAGGGTGAGGGCACCATCATTAAAAACAAATGCTCTCATTGCAATGGTGAAGGTATCTTAAGAGCTGAAGAAGTTATCAAGATCAACATTCCGGCAGGGGTCACGGAAGGCATGCAGCTTTCGATGAGCGGCAAAGGCAATGCTGCTCGCAGGGGCGGCATGAACGGCGACTTGCTGATCCTGATTGAAGAAAAAGCGCACCCCGAACTCATCCGCGACGAAAATGACTTGATATACAATTTATTGATCAGCGTACCTACGGCAACTTTGGGCGGGTCGGTTGAAGTCCCCACCGTTGACGGAAGGGTGAAGGTCAATATTGCAGCCGGAACGCAACCCGGAAAGGTATTGCGCCTACGAGGGAAAGGTCTTCCAAGCGTAAACAGATATGGAAACGGCGATCTGTTGATACGTGTCGGTGTGTATATTCC
>MTKW01013811.1_pt1 | contig 26627 bp, 22 predicted proteins | sample 1042761 | NCBI WGS metagenome assembly MTKW01 (sample SAMN06205366, study PRJNA360243) | anaerobic digester metagenome | biome: Wastewater treatment plant; feature: Anaerobic digester sludge; material: sludge; isolation source: anaerobic digester fed with sludge from wastewater treatment plant ...
CCCTGCCCTGTAGGTCGCCTTCCCAGTGGCTGAAACCCCAACCGTTCTCTGGCACCGCTGTCAACTTCACCTGGGTTCCGTGATCATACCTAGTGCCTAAAGCGACTGCCAGCACCTCTTGATCAACTTTGCCTTGTCCCTCAACCGCTATCCCCAGGGCATAGTCTAACGCAACGAATACCGCTGTAACCGACTTTGTACTGTCCATCAGCAGCAGAGCTGAGTGTTCTTCGCCCTGCACATCACCTTCCCAGTGGCTGAAGCGCCAGCCATGCTCTGGAACTGCGGTCAGTTCCACCTGGGTTCCATGTTCGTAATTTGAATCCTGGGGTGATTCCTGTTCTACAGTCCCTCGCCCCGTTATGGAAACGGTCAATGGATAAGTCGCCTTAACACCAGTAAAGTTTATGTCCGAAGCGGTCTGGCCAACGTAGTACTGATTGTAAATAACCCATCCCTCTTTACTGGCTGTGATGTGAACTTCGCCCACAAGGCCGTCTTTTCTCCAATTTCCTCCCTCATCAGTCTCGGCCATGCCGAAACCGCCTGAAAAATGCAGCAGTACACCTGGGATGCCGTTGCCTTCACTGTCGGTTACTCTTCCACCTACACTAAACGTCTGGGGGCCTGTGCACCCTATTAGAACAACTGCGATCAGAAATAGTACAGCGAGATTGGTGCGTCTTCTTCTCAATTAGACAACCTCCACAAATATTTAATTAGCTTTAATCTCTTCAACCGCAGACAAAAAGACACCTGGTTTTGACAATACCTTCCACACCTAGCTGCAGTTTCCTGCAATTGTCATGGTAAATAGCCAGGTTTATCAGGGGTTTCTTTGCTAAGCCCAAACAACAAACAGCCGACAATAAGCGCGATCAGCCCAATTGACTTCAGACCTAACATTCGGTTGGAGAGGATGCTTCTTTCATCATCTGAAAATACTGGAGATACTTGTCGGTATAAGCACTGTCTTTAAGAAATACAAAGTTGAACTCCCTCATTACATCAAATCCGAGAAAAACTCTGTAGATCAGCCGCTACTAATGTGACAGTCTACACCATAGGAGACATAGAAATCGCAGATATTCCGCGCGCCAAGTAGGTATGTAAGAAAAAATAGTCGTTAACCTTCGAGGCCTTGTACATCCCAGGGAGATGTTGAAGCAAGCCATCCGAGACAATGCTGCATCCATATCTAGCCTCTGTTAAACCCCATCTGCGACCGCATGATACCGTCCTTTTCAATTTAGTCTGTGACCAAAATGTGATCATTTGCCTCTTTCACCAAAAAACGAGCAAAAAAAGACCTCCGAAGAGGTCTCTCGCTGGCAATAAAATGGTGGGCCATCGGGGATTCGAACCCAGGACGCCCTGATTAAGAGTCAGGTGCTCTACCAACTGAGCTAATGGCCCATGTCGTGTACAGAATAATTATATTCCTGTCCGACAAGGCTGTCAAGATAAAAATAGGCAGCCGCCACTACTAAGAAGACTTGTCCAATTTCCTATTGGTCTGGGCAACTTCCACTTTGATTCCCTTTTGGGTTAGAAACTCCCTATCTTCCTGGCTGATTCTGTCGTCCGTGATGATCACATCAATTTCGTCCAACCCAGCAAATGGCAAAAAGGCTTGTCTATGGAACTTCGAATAGTCCAAGAGACAGATCACTTGATCTGCAGCTCGAATCATAGCCTTCTTGGTTTCTGCCACATCTTCTGAATAAACCATTAATCCTTGTTCGAAATGGAGAGCTGTTACACCTAAAAATAGCTTATTGACTTGATACTTGCCTAGCACAGCCTCCGCATCTCTACCAAATAAGGTGTATACCCCTTCTTGTCTGTGGTCGCTTAGTCTTCCACCTGTAAGATAAAGGGTAATATTGTGCTTGTTGAGCACCTCACCAGCAACGAACAGATCATTGGTCAATAAAGTAATAGGGATATTATCCAACCGCTGCGCCATTATCTGGGGAGTACTTCCCCCATCCAAAATTAAAATATCATTACTTTCTATGTACTTAAGGGCGAGCTCCGCGATGGCTTCTTTTTCCCTAAGATTTGTTTGGCGCCGGCTCTTAATTCTAAACACACCGTTGCTGTCCTGAGGCAGTATTGCTCCCCCATGAACCCTTTCTACTAACTCCATTTCCTCCATTTTGCGCAGATCAAGTCGAATCGTTTTAGGTGTCACATTGAGCTGCTCAGCTAGTTCCGCAATGTTGACAGCACCATGGATTTCCAATTGCCTGGAAATATGGGCTAGTCTTTTCGCGCTGTTCATTTCGGTTCGCCTCCACACTATCACGATGATATCCTAGAAAAACCATAACACGAACTTTAGTTGAAGTCAAACGCAGGTTAATATTGTGTTGCTTATTTATGTAATAAAGCCTACATTTAATACGTAAGCAAACAAATTGTGCTGGAGTATTGAAATAATGTTTAACTATGCTATAATGTACTCGAAAGAAACCCATGCGAACAAAAACGAACCATCGTTATCCTGCCACACAAGAAAAGTGGTAAATACAAATATATAAGGAGGCTGTCAAATGGTAAAGGTTGGTGTAGTAGGATTTGGTGTAATTGGATTGCGCTTAGCCCAAGGAGTTTCCATGCAAGAAGACATGGAACTGGTGGGCGTCGCCGACGTAGGACTTACGTTAACAGTACGCGCCCTTAAAGAGCGGGGCATGCCCTACGACTTCTACTTAGCAGTTCCCGATAACAGAGCCGAACTTGAAGCTCACGGAGTTCCCATCTCTGGAACTTTAGAAGATCTTGTCCAAAAGTGCGATATCATCCTCGACGCAACCAGCGCAGGTGTGGGAGCCCGTAATAAAGAGCTCTACGCAAAATATGGCAAGAAAGCGATCTTCCAAGGTGGAGAAAGCACTGATGTAGCCGATGTCTTTTTCCATGGTTATGCCAACTACGAACAAGGTTTAGGCCAACAATTCTTAAAACTAACCTCTTGCAATACCACTGGTTTAATCCGGGCGGTTGACTGCATTGACCGCGAAGCTGGTGTAGAAAATGTAGTATTAACCATTGTCCGTCGTGTAGCGGATCCCGGTGACTACCATCGTGGTCTCACCAATGCTCTCAAGGTCGATAAGGTACCTAGTCACCAAGCGACAGACCTAATGCTAATTATGCCACACATTAAGGCCACAGGCGTACTTGTACACACCCCTGTAACCCATGGCCACTTTATCTCTGTAAACATTAAGCCCAAGAATCCTATGACCAAAGAACAAGTATTGGAAGCATTCAACAACCATCCTCGCATTAGAGTGGTTCGCACTGCAGATGGTTTCCAAGGTAATGCAGCCATCTTTAGGTATGCAAGGGATTTAGGCAATCCACACTCTGACCTGTATGAGATCTTTGTCTTCGAAGAGACGGTAACCATCTTTGAAGGAAATGTGATTTTCGGTTTCCATGTTCCACAAGAAGCAGTTGTTATTCCAGAAACGATTGATGCCATTAGAGCGTCCCTCGAATTACAAAAAGATCGCCTAGAGGGCGTAGGCATGACTAACAAATTCTTGAACATCGGGTAGTGAGGAGGGATCCACTTGCAGGCATTGGGGATTCACACCATTGATGAGTTCGACTATAGAGGAAAGACGGTACTTCTACGGGTCGATATAAACTCTCCTATTGATCCTACCACCAAAAAGATTACAAACACAAACCGCATAGACAAAAGCATACCTACAATAGAGGATCTGGCAAGCAGTGGTGCTAAAGTTGTATTGTTGGCACACCAAGGAGACACTTTGGACTATCAAAATTTGATCCCTTTAGCGGAGCACGCCAGCTTATTACAAGAACGTTTGGGTAGAAAAGTCCAGTATATTGATGATGTGGCGGGCCCAGCTGCGGTGGAATTGGTGAAATCCATGGACGAGGGCGACATTGTCTTACTAGGAAACCTCCGCTATCTATGCGAAGAGATCTCTACCTTCGAAGATGTTGTGCCCTTAGAGCCAGAGGATATGTTAAACACTTACCTAGTGCGGCGGTTAGCTCCCATCGCTGACTATTATGTAAACGATGCCTTTGCAGCCGCTCACCGCAATGCCCCTTCCATGGTGGCATTTCAAGAACTGCTCCCCTCCGCTGGGGGAAGACAGTTTATCGCCGAACTCAGTGCCTTAACACGGGTTTCAGAAAGTCCAGAGCGGCCAGCAGTTTTCGTTTTAGGTGGTTTAAAGGTGTCTGATGCCTTTGGTATGCTGCAGCAAGTATTAGAAAATGGTACAGCAGATTTGGTCCTCGCTGGCGGTGTAACTGGAATCCTCTTCCAAATGGCACGGGGCTACTCTTTTGGCGCAAGCCAAGAAGAATTTATCCAAGGTCGCAGCCTTGGTCGGTTTGTCGAACAAGCAAAGTCCTTTTTGGAGGATTATGCAGAGAAGTTTGTTCTACCAGTAGACTTTGCTTATGAGCACAACGGGCAAAGACAAGAAATCCGCCTAGAAGACTTGCCCAAAGACGCTTTATTCTTAGATATTGGGAGCGAAAGTATAGAGTTATTCAAGACTAAAATCGCCGAAGCCGGAACCATCTTTATTAATGGCCCAGCGGGCGCCTATGAGCATGAGCTGTTTTCCAAGGGTACCAAAGAACTATGGAACGCCATGGCAGTCGCTCCCGGTTATACAGTTGTAGGCGGTGGCGATAGCGTAAGTGCTGCCTATACTTTTGTAGAAAATCCCGAAGCTAAGTTCAACTACATTTGCACTGCAGGCGGTGCTATGGTTCGATTTTTGTCCGGAGTTGAGCTACCCTTAGTCAAAGCCATGAAAAAGGCCTATGGGAGGGAGTATTAATGAAACAATTTTCCCTACCTTACGGACAAAGTACTGTAAACATTGAAATGCCTGCGGCTGGCTATCTGGGCTCCTTTTTGCCTAATAAGACCGCGTTTGAAGGTTCCGCAGCAGACTTGCTATGGGATGCTTTACAGCATCCCATAGGCAGTCCTCCCCTAAAAGATCTGGTGAAACCAGAGCAAAAGGTTGTGATCGTTACTAGCGATCTAACTCGTCCCTGTCCTAATGCAATTATTCTACCACCATTAATTCAAGCACTCAATGATGCAGGTGTACCCGATGACAATATCAGCATCGTTATTGCCTTGGGTTTACATCGTAAAATGACTCCAGAAGAACTACAAAAATCGGTGGGCGATGATTTGCTCCGCCGTATTCGTGTTCTCAATCATGATATTGAAGATGTGGTTTTAGTTGGTGAAACAAGCCGCGGAACCCCTGTGGAAATTTTCCGTCCAGTTGTAGAGGCAGATGTTCGCATTTGTGTGGGCAATGTCGAATTCCACTATTTCGCCGGCTACTCAGGAGGGGCCAAGGCTATTATGCCGGGAGTCGCCTCCGAAAGGGCTGTGAAGGCAAACCACTCCCATATGGTCAAAGAAGCCGCCAGCCCAGGTAATCTACTTGGTAATCCAGTTCGTGAAGACTTGGAAGAAGCGGTAGACATGATCGGTGTGGACTTTATTCTTAACGTAATCGTAGACGAGAAACAAAACATCGTGCATGCCAGCGCAGGCCATGTGTATGAAGCCCATCGTGAGTTATGTAATCGCTTAGTAAAAGAAGGAATGGTCACCATTCCTCAGCAGATGGATTTGGCCATTGTTAGTGCCGGAGGCTACCCCAAGGATATCGATCTCTATCAAGCCCAGAAGGCACTTGATAATATAATCAGTGCAGTTAAGCCCGGTGGTGTAGTAATTTTACTGGCAGAATGCAGCGAGGGCTATGGTAATAAAACCTTTGCCCAGTGGATGGCAAGCAAAACTACCGATGAAGCCCTTAACGACCTCAAAGAAAACTTCGTGTTAGGCGGACACAAAGCAGCAGCTATAGCCAAGGTAGCGAAGATGATGCATGTGTTCTTAGTGACCACAGAGGGCTTGTTCCCAGGCGAAATGGTGGGAATCACAGCGGTAGATAGTTGGGAAGAGGCCTGGCAGAAGGCAAGTAAGATCTTAGGAGAATCGTACTCCTACGGAGTGTTCCCCCTGGGTGCTTCCACCCTACCGACTTTAGCGAAATGAGGGATATCTATGAAAGCTCTAGACAGACAAGAGGTGCAAAAACTAGAGGAGTTTGCCCGGGAGATCCGGATTGAAACCTTAAAACAATTTGGAAATCTTGGTTTTGGCCATGTGGGTGGAGCCATGTCCATCATAGAATTATTGGCAGTCTTGTATGGCAAGGTAATGCGCATTGATCCTAAAAACCCCAAATGGGAAGAGCGGGATTGGTTAGTGCTTTCTAAAGGACACGCGGGACCTGCCCTCTATTCCACCTTAGCCTTAAAAGGCTATTTCCCCTTAGAAATGTTGAAAACACTCAATCAAGGTGGCACCAACTTGCCAAGCCACGCTGATCGCAATCTAACCCCAGGAGTAGATATGACCACAGGCTCACTTGGTCAAGGGTTTTCCACGGGTTTAGGCGTAGCTTTGGGTCATCGGATGAATAAGAAAGACAACTACGTTTATATCGTTTTAGGGGACGGCGAATCCCAAGAAGGCCAAATTTGGGAAGGTGTCTTGTTTGGCGGTAACGCAAAGCTAGATCAGATGATTGTCTTTGTAGACTACAACAAACAGCAGCTTGATGGCTATGTAGATGATATTAACCCCCTCGGAAACCTCAAGGAAAAATGGGAAGCCTTCGGCTGGCATGCCCAAGAGGTGGATGGCCACAGCGTAGAAGAAATCTACGCTGCTATTGCCCAGGCCAAAGCAGCAAAGGGTCAAAGTTCAGTTATTATTCTCCACACCATTAAGGGTAAGGGCTGTAATTTTGCCGAAGGAATCGAGTTTAATCACCATATGCGCTTTAAACCAGAGCAGATTGAAGCGGCAATTGAAGCTCTGAAGGAGGTGGAATAGGCATGAAATTTACCGTGGATAGTCAGGCCATGAAAGATGTCTACATTGAGGAACTATTGGAGATCGCCAAGACCAATCAGGACATTGTGGTGTTAGATGCAGACCTGATGAACTCTAACGGAACGATTCAATTTATGAAGACCTTCCCTGAGCGGGCCATCAACGTTGGCGTACAAGAAGCTAATATGATCGGAATGGCAGCAGGTTTGGCCGCGACAGGCAAGATACCCTTCACCCACACCTTCTCCTGTTTCAACACCAGAAGGGCGTTGGACCAAATCTATATGTCAGTGGCATATGCAAAACTGCCTGTACGTATTGTTGGTACAGATCCGGGCATTACTGCCGCCTTTAACGGCGGAACCCATATGCCCCTAGAAGATGTGGGCGTGGTTAGGGGAATTCCCACCATGACAGTGATCGAGCCGGTAGACAATGTAATGATGCGTGCTATTTTGCAAGATGTTGTGGACCTACCAGGACCAGTTTACCTTAGGGTCAACCGAAAACAGCCAGTACAGGTTTATTCCGAAGGAACAGAGTTGGAGATTGGTAAAGGCAAAGTCCTTAGAGAAGGTAAAGACGTAACCATTATTGCTACCGGAATTATGGTTAGCGAAGCCCTACAAGCAGCCGAAACCTTAGCAGAAGAGGGTATCGATGCTAAAGTAGTCAACATCTTTACGATTAAACCAATCGACGAAGAACTGGTTGTGGCCTGTGCCCGGGAGACTGGAGCAATTGTTACCGCTGAAAACCATAACGTACTAAACGGTTTGGGATCCGCAGTAGCCGAGGTTTGTGCAGCACACTGCCCAACACCCATCGAAAAAATCGGAGTACAGGATCTCTTTGGCGAAGTCGGACCCATTGATTACCTCCAGAAGCGCTTTAAAATGACCGCTGCAGATATTGTAGAGAAGACAAAGCTCGTGCTAGAAAGAAAGAAGAAAGGATGCTAAGATAATGGATTTAATCGATCGCAGAGAACCCTATGATTTTGGTTATACGCCGATTACGGTAGAGGGCGAACCAGAGAATGATACCATGATGGATTTTGGTATCCTGAAACTCAGAGCAGGCGAAGAACATGCCTTGGTAACCGAAAAAGAAGTTGCTTACCTCTTGCTTGCTGGTTCCGTTACCTTTACGTTCAACGGAGAAGAAGCAAAAGCAACAAGAACATCGCTATTCCACGAATCTTGCCCCTGTCTGCATGTACCTGCGGGTACCGATGTGAAAATTATTGCCGACAGTGAAGTGGAAATTGCGGTCACAGCCACAACCAACGAAAAGACCTTTGCCGCTAAGTTTTACAGTGCTGAAGACACCAGAAGCGAAGATCGGGGCAAAGGCACGATGCAAGAAACCTCAACTAGAATCGTTCGGACCATCTTTGATAAAAGCAATGCTCCTGATTCTAACTTGGTACTAGGTGAAGTGATCAACTACCCAGGCAAATGGTCTAGTTATCCCCCACACCACCACCCTCAGCCAGAAATCTATCATTACAGATTTTTGCCTGAACACGGATTTGGAGTCTGCATGCTAGATGACGACTTTTTGAAAGTGACCCATCAGTCTACCGTGAAGATTGTTCGGGACCAGGTTCATCCCCAAACAACTGCACCAGGCTATGCCATGTATTACTTGTGGGTAATCCGCCATATCGATGGAGACCCCTACATCACCCCCACCTTCGATCCCGTACACGAATGGGTAAGGGATCCAGAAGCAAAGATTTTTCCTAACATGAGGGACTAAGCTTGAGTAAAACGATTAGGTTAACAGTTGCCCAGGCGTTGCTAAAGTTCTTGGATAATCAGTATGTGGAGCTTGATGGAGTAGAGTACAAGTTTGTTAATGGCGTTTACGGTATTTTTGGTCATGGTAATGTTTTGGGGATTGGTGAGGCCTTAGAAAACATGGAGGACCTCTCTCTCCCCTATTACCAAGGGGTAAACGAACAAGGAATGGTTCATGCTGCGATGGCCTATGCCAAGCAAAACAATAGGCTGAAGATTATGGCCTGCACTAGTTCCATTGGTCCTGGTGCTTTGAACATGGTTACAGGTGCCGGTACCGCCACTGTAAACAGGATCCCAGTCTTGCTCTTACCAGGCGACGTTTTTGCTGATCGCCAACCAGATCCTGTTTTGCAGCAGGTGGAGCAGCCCCACGATTATTCCATTACAGCTAATGATGCCTTTAAACCGGTGAGCAAGTACTGGGATAGAATCAACAGACCTGAACAGCTTATGGAAGCTGCTTTGCACGCCATGAGAGTGTTAACCGATCCCATTGAAACTGGGGCTGTAACCTTGGCTTTGCCCCAAGATGTGCAAACCGAGGCATATGACTATCCAGTATCATTCTTCCGGAAGCGTGTTCATCATATCGAAAGACACATTCCCTCTCCTAATGCTTTGGGAAGAGCAGCGGAACTAATTAAAGGTAAAAAACGACCCTTGATCGTTGCGGGCGGCGGTGTTCATTACTCCCTGGCAACCAAAGAACTACAAGAGTTTGCCGAGACTTTCAATGTTCCCATCACAGTAACCCAAGCAGGTAAAAGCTGCGTTACCTGGGATCACCCACTAAATATGGGTGGTGTTGGTACAACAGGCACTGCTGCAGCCAACATTTTAGCGAAAAAAGCAGATTTAATCCTTGCTGTTGGCACCAGATTAGGTGACTTCCCAACCGCTTCCAAGACAGCATTCCAAAATGAGAGCGTAGATATTCTCACTATCAATGTGGGACGTCTTGATGGACTGAAAATGGACGCCCTCTTTGTTCAAGCAGATGCAAAACTAGGTTTAAAAGCGTTACAAGAGCAGCTACAACAGGCTAATTACAAAACGGAATATACTGATGCAGAATTACAAGAACTAAAGGCTGATTGGAACCAAGAAGTAGATCGGCTTTATACCTTAGAGGCAGATCAAGGAATCGTACAAACCACAGCCCTCGGCGTCTTTAACGACTTTGTAGAGGACACCGACATTATTGTGGCCGCATCTGGAAGCTTACCAGGTGACCTCCATCGCCTCTGGCGCTCTAAGGGTATTAAGACCTATCATATGGAATATGGTTTCTCCTGCATGGGCTATGAAATCGCCGGCGCCTTGGGTGTAAAGATGGCAGAGCCAGAACGCGAAGTTTACGCCCTTGTTAGCGACGGAAGCTACCTCATGCTGCATTCGGAATTGCTCACCAGTATTCAGGAAGGTATGAAAATTAACGTGATCATGCTGGATAACGGCGGGTTCCAATGTATCCACGACCTGCAAACCAGTCATGGTAGCCCCACTGGCTTTGGCAATGAGCTGCGTTACCGCGCCCAAGATACTGGCAGGCTCACTGGGGATTATATACAGGTTGATTTTGCTGCTATGGCCAAGGCTTTAGGAGCCAAAACCTATACCGTTCGGAACCTCTCCGAGTTAAAAGATGCACTACAAGCTGCACGTGAGGAAAAAATAAGCACACTCATCGACATCAAGGTTATTCCAGGAACCCATTCTCCAGGATACGAATCTTGGTGGCGCGTGGGAGTTGCAGAGACCTCGGCTAATAAGAGCGTCTTAGAAGCCCACGAGCATAAACGTGCTTATTTAGATAAGTACCAAAAAACAAAATGATGGAGGGAGTAGGCATGTTAAAAAAAGGGGACGTAAGACTCGGTATTGCACCAATCGCTTGGACCAACGATGATATGCCAGAGCTTGGCGGGGAGATTTCGTTTGAACAGTGTATCGACGAAATGGCCGAGGCTGGTTATGAAGGCAGCGAGGTTGGAAACAAGTATCCTCGCGATCCTGAAGTTTTAAGAGCGGCTCTGGAACCTCGTGGTCTAGAAATTGCTAGCGCCTGGTTCAGCGCATTTTTGACCACCAAGCCATTGGAAGAAACAGCGGAAGCATTTGTGAAACATCGTGATTTTCTTCACGCGATGGGCGCTAAAGTTATCGTAGTCGCTGAGCAAGGTCACTCCATTCAAGGGCAAATGGATACCCCATTGCATCCTAACAAACCAATCTTTACAGATGAAGAGTGGGATAAGTTAGTTGCGGGCTTGCATCATCTAGGGGATCTAGCAGCTGAAAAGGATATGGAAATCGTCTACCATCACCATATGGGAACCGGTGTCCAAACCTTTGAGGAAGTAGAAAGGCTGATGGAAGCCACTGATCCTAAGAAAGTATCCCTATTGCTCGATACAGGTCACATCGTTTTTGCCGGTGGAGATCCAGTTGCCATGATCGTTAAATTTGGCGATCGGATTAAGCACGTGCACTTTAAAGACTTGCGGAAAGAAGTAGAGCAGGAAGTAGTCGATAAAAACCTCTCCTTCTTGCAAGCTGTGCGCAAAGGTGTCTTTACTGTACCAGGCGATGGATACATCGACTTTGTTCCAGTAATTGAAGGCTTAGCAAAAATCAATTATAAAGGCTGGATTATCGTAGAAGCAGAGCAAGATCCTGCAATAGCCCCACCACTCGAGTATGCTAAGAAAGCCAGAGAATACATCCGGGAGAAAACCGGACTATAAGATTGTAAAGGAGCGAAGCAGATGAAAAAGATCAGAGTAGGCGTAATCGGTGCAGGACGCATTGGTAAGATTCACATTGAAAATCTTTGCTACCGCATCCCAGGTGTTGAGGTTGTAGGGGTCTCCGAGGCAGAGGCAGCTCTCCCTGCCACTAAAGAATGGGCAGCACAATTTGGTATCACCAACGTAGTAAGCGACCCAGCAGTTTTAATTGAAGATCCAAACATCGATGCAATTGTAATTTGCTCCCCCACCAATACCCATGCAGACTTAATTATCCAATCTGCAGCTGCAGGCAAAGCAATTTTCTGTGAGAAACCAATTGCTAACGATCTAGAAAGAACCAGAGAAGCTCTTGAGGCGGTGCAAAAAGCGGGCGTTAAACTCCAAGTGGGCTTTAACAGGCGCTTTGACCCCAACTTTAAACGGGTAAGAGAACTGGTGAGCAGTAACGAACTTGGGGAAACCCATATTATCAAAATCACTTCCCGCGACCCAGAGCCACCTCCAGCAGAATATGTAAAAGGTTCCGGCGGCATCTTCTTAGATATGACCATACATGACTTTGATATGGCCCGCTACCTAGCAGGAAGCGAAGTAACCGAAGTTTACGCACGCGGCGCAGTATTAGTGGATGACGCTATTGGTGAAGCAGGCGATTTCGACACAGCAGTGATTGTACTTAAGTTCGAAAATGGTGCCATCGGCGTGATTGATAACAGCCGCGAAGCAGTTTACGGCTATGATCAAAGAGTCGAAGTGTTTGGTTCTAAAGGTAGCGCTGTAGCCCATAATAACACTCCAACTACTGTGGAAGTAAGTACTGGTGAAGGCGTATTTACAGATAAACCTCTTTACTTCTTCTTAGAACGCTATATGGATTCCTTTATCCAAGAGCTTCAAGACTTTGTAGATGCGGTACGTGGTGGAAACGAACCTCCAGTAACCGGCGATGATGGATTGCAATCATTACTAATTGCCATCGCAGCAACCAAATCAGCACATGAGAACAGACCGGTGAAGATTTCTGAAGTTGCAAACTAAGGCGCAAAGCCTTTAGAAAAGAGGTAATCAAATGACCGAGATAATCCGTGTTGGTGTGCTTGGTGCTGGACGAATGGGCAAAATTCGTGTGGAAAATCTATCAAGGATGCCCGGCGTTGAGGTTGCGGCTTTAGCCACACCTTACAGCAGCGAGATCTATGAATGGGCCCGCTCCCTTGGAGTGCCTAAAGTTACTGAAGATGCTAACGAAATTTTCCAAGATGAGTCCATCACCGCTGTGGCAATTTGTTCTCCCACCGATACCCATGTGGAGTACATTCAAGAAGCAGCCAAGCGGGGTAAACATATCTTTACCGAAAAACCCATTGCCAACAATGTAGCTGAAACCATACAAGTGCTGGAAACAGTAGAAAAGGCAGGAGTTGTGTTTCAAGTAGGATTTAATCGGCGTTACGATTCGAACTTCATAAAGATCAAAGAACTGGTTAGTTCTGGTGAATTGGGTGATGTTCACGTTATTAATATCTCGTCTCGTGATCCGGCCCGTCCTAGAATTGAATTTGTGAAACATTCAGGCGGTATGTTTGTGGATATGATGATCCATGACTTCGATATGATTCGCTATTTAACCGACAGTGATATCGAAGAAGTCTACGCTTATGGCGGTGCACTCATCGATCCCAGAATCGGTGAACTAGGCGATGTGGACACTTGTGTTGCAGTTGTCAAGCTCACCAATGGCGCCATTTGCACCATTGATAACAGTCGGGAAACACACTACGGTTATGATCAACGGGTGGAAGTCTTTGGCTCAAAAGGCAGCGCTTACGCCCACAACAAAACCTCCCATAACGTGGTTATCAGTACTAAGGATGGCGTAGAAAAAGACAAACCTCTCTACTTCTTAGTAGAAAGATACATGGATTCCTTTGGGTTGGAAATTCGGGAGTTTATTAAAGCGCTCCGGGAGCATACTCCTCCCATCGTTACCGGTTCTGATGCGTTACAGGCCCTCTTGGGCAGTGTAGCTGCACAACTATCCTACAAAGAAAACAGACCGGTAAAGATTTCCGAAGTGGTCTAGCCGAGTACTTAGACAATGCTTATGCCATGATCCAAGCAGTGCAAAGTAAGAGCTTGGGTCATGCTAATTTTTCCAAAAGGGGTGTGAGACTAATTAAGATCGGATTAACTTTGCCCATCAATTATCTTGCTGGCCAGGCAACAAGTGAGTCGGATTTACTTTGGACAGAAATGTTTTCTACGCTTGAGGATTGTCTAAGCTTTCTAAAGCAATGTGGAGTACGTTCCATTGAAATCAATAGGCTAAAACCGTCCACAGACCCTAAACTAATGCGCCGCGCGGTGGAAAACATCTTAAGTTCAGATCTTAAGCTAACGGTGCATGGTTGGCTTCCCATGGAGGGAAGGAGCGAAGAACTACTTAGACTGCTAGAAGCGGCGGAAGAGGTACTTCGGGCGTCTGATGTTACCGATACGATTGCCTGTACCGTCCATGGGCATCATGTTTTAGAACCCCCTAATAAAGAGGAGGCCGCCCAGTTAACGATCAAAGACTTAGCAAGCCTAACCCAAACGCTAGCTACTATGGAATCGCTTTTTGTCCCTGCTCTAGAGGTTTGCCGTCATAAATCAGGAGGACCAGTGGGAGTCACCTACACGGAGGTTCTAGAGATGGCAAATCAAGTTCCCCACACACCACTGGGAGTATGCTGGGACTTGGGTCACAGCCAGGTCAACTATGTGGAATTCGGGCACGTGGCTTTTCCCGAGCAACCCTTTCTAAAGCGACTAATTCATACCCACATCCATGACATTCTTCCCAATGGTAAAACCCATGGACCACTTTTGAATACAGATGGCTACGTACAAAAATCCCTCCGTATGATCAAAGACAGCGGATATCAGGGGGTATATAACCTAGAGCTATATCCCGATCGCTGGGAAGGCGGCCCGAGCGAGCGAAAAGAGGCGCTCGAAATAAGCATTAAAAATCTTGGGCTGATGCTAACAAACTGATACTGGAACACAGAAAAGGGGCAATCACCAAGTGATCGCCCCTTTTCCTGGGAGTGAATGTCTAGAAGTCGAGCTCTAGTACGAACTCGTCTATTAAAGCTCCATCCAATGTCTTAGCTACCCCTGCAATTTGTGTCTCCTCAAAGCTCAAAACCATAAACATCGAGACGTTCTCTGCGGTCTTGGCAGTCCACCACTCATCGACTGCCTCATAATACTTATCGCCCACTGGGCCCATCGTCATATAAATCACACCAGCGTCGTCAAGTTGATTATCTTTGATGGGATGGCTTCTCTCATACATGTGGTTGTGACCAGAAAGGTAGAAATCCACACCGTACGCTGCGAAGACGTCGGCCCAATGTTTAATCAAATAGGGAGAGGAACCATGATTTGTACCTGAGGAATACACAGGTATATGCCCCATGGCAATAGTCCAGATACTAGTATTTTGCTGAAGATCTTCCTCTATCCAAGGAAGCTGTTCTATTGCTAAAGGCTCACTGGCCGCCATTAAGAACACGAAATGCGCTGTGCCGTAATCGATGGAAAACCACCTTTCATTGCCGGGAAAAGCAAATTGTTCCCAATAAGTGTTTTGGTTGCCTTCGTGATTGCCGTGCACCGCCATAAATGGCATTTCGCTGAGCCAGCCTTCGCTAGCGGCAAACCAAACCTCCCACTCAGCCTGATTTCCTGTATCGGTAAAATCGCCGAGGCCAAGAATGAAATCCACCTGCTCTTCTTTCAACATTGCGAACACCTTGCTGAGGTTAGCACCATGACCGTGGCCGTCACTAATCACTCCAACCTTAAACGGTGTGGTATCTCCCTGGGGAAGGCCAGTCTTAAAGGCATATTCCTCACTTACCCACGGTTCTGAGGTTTCTACCCTGTAATAATAGGTGGTATTGGGCTCAAGGTCTGTGATCTCCGCGGTATGCCAGTACACTTCTGTTCTGGCATAGCGATAGCTGTGGGTTGTGCTCTCTACAGTTTGGGTCAGTTCGCCTGGACTTTTTCCGTATTCCACAACTCCAGTTGCCCCTGGTGCAGAGCGCCACATCAGAGTCATGGTGGTGGCAGGGTCATTTTGCCAGCTTAAGTGTAACCCCCTAGGGAACTCGGCTGCACATACTAGTTGCGAGAGTAAAAGCACCAGCGCCAAAGCAACAACTGGAAGCAACCTCCGCCGTGACCAGTTCTTTCTCATTAATTTTGCCCCCCTTTATTTGATTTCAAATTGATCGATTATAGTTCCATCTAACCCCTTGGCCGTAGCCCTAATTTGCTGGCCTTCAACCTCATAGATAGAGTACATGGAGGTATCTGCTTTAATCACCTTAGACCACCATTGGCTTTCTACAGAGTAGTATTTATTACCTACTGGTCCATGTACGATATGGACAATACCATCTTCGTTGATGCTGCCATCCTTAATGGGCCAGGTTCGTTCATAACAGTGGTTATGACCGGCAAAGTATAGATCTACTCCATATTCCTCCATCACATCCAGCCACGCATCAGTGATAAACTGATACTCTGGTTTACTGGTAACAGAGGAATACATAGGATGGTGCCCCATGGCTATTGTCCAAGTGCTCTCGTTATTCTCAAGAACCTCGAGCAACACGGGGCGTTGTCTCTCTACTTCTGCTTGGGTATTAGTATTTAGAAACACGAGGTGAGTGTTTCCAAAAACAAGGGAGTACCACCTCTCCAGTCCGGGTAAGGCAAATTGATCCCAGTAGGTGATTTGGTTCCCTTCGTGATTCCCCAAAACTGACAACAAGGGGATTTCGGCAAGCACTCCTTCGCCTGACTCAAACCAAACATCCCACTCTTGCTGATTTCCTGTGTCGGTAAAGTCACCTAAAAAGAGAATGAAGTCCACATTCTCAGCTTTGACCATTTCAAACGCAATTGCTTGATTGCTATAACCGCCTTGCGAGTCAGTCATTACTGCAAAACGAAATGGAGATTCTTCTCCTTGGGGAATACCAGTTTTAAAGGTGTAGTCTTCGCTCTCCCAAGGTTCAGAAGTACGGATCCTGTAATGGTAGGTTGTGTTCGGCTCCAAGTCTGTAATTTCTACAGTGTGCCAATATACGTGCGTTCTGCCATACCTGTAATTGTGCGTTTCACTTGCTGCAGAATGGGTGTAATCAGAACTTCTACCATAGTCAACCGCTCCTGTCGCTTCAGATGCAGAGCGCCACATGATGGTCATGGTGGTGGCAGGATCGCTTTGCCAGCTAAGGTGTATGGCCCGTGGAAAATCGGCTGCAGCCACTATTGTTAGGTGCAGTAGTAAAGTAAGGATCACAACTCCAGCAGTGATACTTAGCTTTCTCATCTTACTAAGGTTCACATAACTTCCTCCTTCTAGTTACGGAGCTCCAGCTCAAATTGATCCAAGATGGTATCGTCTAAGATACCTTTGGCAATTGCCTCCAGCTTTGCTCCCTGCACTGAAAAAACCATGTAGCATGGTAAGCCTTCTGCTGCCGCGGTTAACCAGGTTCTAACTGCCGGGTAGTACTCATCTCCGGCGCAGCTCACAGTAAGGTAGACTACTCCATCCTCATTGATCTCTCCACCCTTAAGCGGCCAGGTACGCTCATAACTATGTTCGTGACCATTCATATAGAGGTCCACTCCATATTCTTCAAACAAATCCACCCAGTGGTCTACAATGTACTGTTCAGGTCCATTTTGCGATGCTGAGCCAAAGGCAGGCTTATGCGCCATAGCAATTATCCAAGGATTATCATTCTCTTCTAGATCCTGGTGAAGCCAGGGGCGCTGTTCGATAACCTCCGCCTCTAGCATAGTGGAGAGGAACACAAAATGGACATTACCATAGTCGATGGAAAACCATCTTTCGTTGCCTGGAAACGCAAACTGATCAAGATAGTTTGCTGCATCCACATTCCCCCGAACTGACATCAAGGGTAAGGTATGGAAAATGTCACGTCCACAGTCCAGCCACAGGTCATACTCCTGTTGACTGCTGGATCTGGTAAAGTCACCTAGATAGAGGATGAAGTCCACATCTTCCTTCTTCACCTTATCTAAGGCTATTCTAAAATTGTCATAGCCGCCTTGAACATCGCTGAGCACCGCGAATTTGAAGGGGCTCTCTCTACCTCTCATAGGTGCGGTTTTAAAAGTGTAAGCCTCACTTTCCCAGGGCTCAGTGGTCTTCAGTCGATAATTATAAGTTGTATCAGGCTCAAGTCCAGTGAGCTCTGCGATCTGCCAACAAACTTGCGTTCTGCCAAATCTATAACTGTGGGTTTCGGCTGTTACCGAATTTGTGTAATTTGAATCCTGCCCATATTCCACTAAGGCCTCAGCACCAGGTTGAGAACGCCACATGATGGTCATGGTAGTACTGGGATCATTTTGCCAACTAAGATGAATTAAGCGAGGAAAATCTTCTGCGGCTAGTGATGTCAGAGGCAAAAGTAAAGTCAGGGCCAACGCCATAATAATGGTAACTCTCTTCACCAGGCTTNNTCACACACTTCCCCCTTAAGATCTTACTTGGCATAGTTATCTAGAGCCGGATTGTAGATTTCGACCGAGTTGAGCTCATCACCGGTCATGTTACGTCCACATGTCACGTAGATTTCACCGTTATAAGTAGCTATGCCGCAACCGTATCTGGTGATTAAGTTGTAGGATTCCATTTCACGCCATTCGTTGGCTTCTGGATCCAGTTCGAAAATGTAGTAGGCTCCTTCGCCTTTTCCGGTCATGATATACATCTTGCCATCAACAACCGCTGCACGGGGATGCTCCCAAGGGAAAGGTAGAGCTGGTCCTTCGCGCCAAGTATCATTAACAGTGTCATAGATTAACACATGATCTGTGGGTGCGTCTTCTGGATTACCGCCTTGCCCGCCTAAGAGATAGATGTCAGTGCCAAGCGCCACGATAAAGGTATCTTGGCGAGGTAGTGGGCAATCTGTCCCTCTTTCCCAGCGATTCGTTTTGGTGTTATAGATATCTACATGGGTAGCATATTCGAAGCCTTCGTTGGCTAAGTCGTCATCTTCACCGCCAATTAGATAAATCTTGTCACCTACAACAGCTGCGCCTGCATCGGAGTGTCCCTGAGTGGCTGCGCCTGGAAGTGCTTCCCACTCACCGTCTTCGATGTCAAAAATGTAAGCCTTCTTGTTAGTTCCCGTCTCGTTCTCCCCACCAACGCAGAAGATCTTGCCGTTAACTACCACAATGCCACTATTTTCTCCAGCTGGTGGCCAGGATTCGATACCGTATTCTCCCCATTCGCCAGTCTTGAAGTCGTAATATTCGGTGGGAGTTGGCTCTTCCCAATCACTTCCGCCGAAGATAAAAAGCTTATCGTCTGCAACTACGCTCCAAGCTTTATAGCGCGTATACTTGGCTTCCGGACCCATTCTTACAGCCTCGCCTTGGGCTAAAACAATATTGCCTGCCAACAACACCAAGACAAGAGAAGCTGTCAAGACAACACTTAACGTCCTTTTCATTACATTACCTCCCTAAATTTAGTTAAGTGTAACCACTGAGCGACTGAGCTCGGCCCTCATCATCTTTGCTGTGGTTTGACAGATGAAAGTGATAATGTTGTGGCATGTAATATAGGGTAAAGTTGCGAGCCGATCTGGTTCCCTCTAAACCAGGTCCAGGACACCTCCCTTCGTTTTTTAGGTACGATACTTGCTGTTGATCAATTCTTCTACATCTGCTTTACTACGTTTAAAGGGCCCCTCAGCCTCTAACTTTAGGCTGGTTGCCGCTGCCGCCCAAATTAAAGCCTCCTCTGGCAAATGCTCGAGACGAGCCGCCATATAAGTGGCGATCACAGTATCGCCTCGACCGCTACGACCCACTAATTCTTTTGGAAAGAACCCTTGCTCATAATAGTTCTGGCCGTCATAAACTAAAATCCCATTGCGGTGAGTAAGTACTACCTCCTTAGGTCCGTACCCAGCCAGAATTGCCGCTGCCTTATACCGATCTGACTCACCAGTGAGGCCTTCAGCCTCAACAGCATCTGTTTTTAGTACATCTACTAAAGCCAGATAGTCACCGATTTCTGGCCAGTTGCGATTCACCAAGATGTTATCTTCAACAACCCTGATATAGCCCTGTACATCCAAGGACACCTTGGCCCCTTGCTCCTTGAAAACCTTAATCACTTCTAGGGGAACCTCGCCACGGATGGATGGACCGATGGCAAATATTTTTGCTCTAATGTCCTTCACTTGCTCAACAGTAATGTTTCCCGCATAAGCCTGATGATGAATGATTCGGTGATCAACATTATCTGTTGGATATTCTAAAATGAAGGTGGTCGATTGCGGTGTATAGGCTGCATACACATCTACACCAGCAGCTTCTAGAATTTCCACCATTTCAGCGTCTTCTTCGGCAAGCCTGGTAACAACCGCAACATCCATGCCCAGTCGTGCCGCCAGATGGGCACCGTAGTTTACCGCTCCACCATGCACATTTCTACTGCCAGATTTAGAAATAATTGTGTCCTTCGTATAATTACCAACAAAAACGATGTCGTACAATTTATCAGTCATTACTTCACCTCCGCCATCTTTCCCCCGTGTCCTAATACCGCAAGGAGCTCGGTTAGATTGTGAATCACAGTTGAAACCCCTTTTTGCTTCAGTTCTTCCACCGAAAAAGTGCTTGCTCGAGCAATGAAGTTTACCGAACAGCTTTGGGCCCGCTCATAATCCTGCAAAGAATCACCCACGAAAATGATATCTTCAAATCCCACCTCAAAGTAGTCGCTGATGTGGTTGAAGTGGGCCTCGCCCTTGCCGAAATCTGGTCCACGGTAACCGCAAACCAAGTCTATGTTCAGCTCATAATGCTCTACATAGTTCTCTAAAATGTGTTGGGCATTGCTAGAGGAAAGGGCCAGCTTATAGCCTACTTGTGAGAGTTTGCTAAAAACCTCCTTTACCTCTGGGTAGAGCGGGTACTCCAGCGCATGCTCCTCCTTTAAGCGTTCAAAAGTCTCATAAATCATTTGATTTTGCTCTTTGCCTGGAAACATTAATTCTAACTGCTCATTAAAGGGAATACCTGATGTAAACAGGAATAGCTTTTGGCTCATTTCTCGAGATAGACCATATTGTTCATTGATTAGCTCCGCCGCAAACACCGCCAACTCATTCATTGAATCCACAATTGTACCATCTAAATCGAAAGCCAATACGTTTTTCAATCATCATCCCCCTAAACAAGGTGACGAAGGTTGGTCCTTCCCCACCTTTGTGGTTGCTCTAACATTAACTCACGTTTCCCGCTGCTGTTCTTAGATCAAAGGACGTCTTGCCAATGGCATCCCCAGTTTCAAAGTCAAAGAGTAAAACACTATCCTCAACAAAGTCAATAGCAACTTCCGTTTCAGGGGGTAAAATAGCGCGTTCCTCTTGCCGTAGCGTAAAGAAGATACCGTTACGATGCACAGTGGTATAAATATCTGCTCCAGCAGGTAGAGTGGAGTAAATCTTAAAGATTAGCTGCGAGCCAGATTCTGCTTTGCCCATGCGCACATCCTCAGGGCGCACTGCCATGGTAACTTTTTTCCCCATTTCTAGACCTTCAACTCTTTGCAAGGGGAAGAATAGTCCCTCTGCTTGTAATCCAAACCGATCTCCTTGGGTCACTAACTCGCCAGGCAGCATATTAATCCTCGGCGAGCCGACGAATTCAGCAACAAAGATATTAGCTGGATTTTTATACATAACCATAGGATCATCGATCTGCTGTAACTTTCCTTCGTGCATAATTACCACTTCGGTTCCCAAAGATAAGGCCTCTGTTTGATCATGGGTGACATATATAATCGTTTGCTTGGTCTCACTATGGATGCGTTTTAACTCGGTGCGCATATCAACTCTGAGTTTGGCATCGAGGTTACTCAAGGGTTCGTCCATCAGCAGACAACTTGGTTGGGGGGCTAGGCTTCTTGCCAGAGCAACCCGCTGTTGCTGACCACCACTCAGTTCTGAAGGGTATCGCTCAAGTAAATCACCGATAGCCATCAGCTCAGCAATTTCTTTTACGCGCTTATCAATTTGGGGGCTGGATAACTTCTCCATTTCCAAACCGAAGGCGATATTTCTATAAACCGTCATATGGGGCCATAAGGCATAGCTTTGGAAAATTAGGCCAACATCACGATCTTTGGGTTTCATAGAAAAGGCCTGTTCAGCACAGTATACTAGCCGATCACCCATATAGATCCGTCCCTCAGTGGGTTCTTCCAAACCGGCAATCATCCTAAGCGTCGTGGTCTTTCCACAACCGGATGGCCCGAGAAAACACATAAAGCTACCATCTGGAATTTCTAAACTAAAATTGTCAACGGCCACCACGCTTCCAAAACGTTTGGTCACATTTTGCAAAGAAATATTTGGCATCTCTTAACCCCCTAATCCTTCAGACAAGTCGTTTTTGGTGAGTTTTTGCACTAATGCAGTTGACAGCAAGACAAGCACAATGTTGATTAAGAGCAAGGCATTGGAAATGTTGTAGTATCCATAGTCAGTAAACTGAAACGTCAGTGTGGTCAGTAAATGTGTGCCAGGAGTAATGAGGATGATGATTAAGCTCAGCTCCCTCATGGCCGAAACCATGGGCAAAAGGATACCACTTAAAAGGCCGCTCCTTTGCAACGGGAAGATCAGGCGCCGCATGCGCGTCGACCAACTAGCCCCCGCCACAATTCCCGCTTCTTCAATTTCATGACCCAGCTGCATCATGCCGCTGATTCCCGCCCTAGTGGCAAAGGGTAAGTTTTTCACTGTGGTCACTACTACTAAAAGCGTAAAGGTTCCATAGAGACTAGGCAGGAATAAGCGTGGTTTAGCGAAGAGCGACAAATAAGTTGCTCCAAAGGCGATGCTGGGAACAAGGTACGGAAGGAAGGAGAGTTGGTCAAGAATATTAGCTAGCCATTTGCCGCGCAAACGAACCACCGTGTAACCAATGAGTAAGCCGGCAACTGCACACGACAGGGAAGCTAAGAAGCCTAGTTTCAATGTGTTCCAGAGTCCTTCCCACATTTGCGGATCCCGCAGCACTCCCGGTTGCCCCGAAAGTATGCTGGGATTAGACTTACCGATCCAGAAATGGGTAGTGAAATTGGATAGACTATAGTTTCCTGGCGTCATTACTATCGTTTCGATTCCCAACACAAGTAGGGGAACCACAACCACACAAAAGAGGAATAGATAGACACAGAAACTTATCAGCGTCTTATACTTACCTAAGCGAATAATGCTCTTAGTTGCGGCTTTACCTGTAATGGTCACATAACCTTTTCTGGTTCCAATCACCTTCTGATTAAGGTAGAGAAAAGATACTGCCATAATAATCATCACAATGGCCAATAGATAGCCTTCACCGGGACTACCCGTTTGCATATTGGAGTATAGCCTAGTGGAGAGAACTTGGAAGTTAACTGGTCTTCCCAGGATATTAGGGGCGCCAAAGGAGCCCAGCCCACGGGCCAAGGTTAAAATCCAAGAGGAAAGTACCGCTGGAGTAACAAGGGAAAACACAATCCTGCGCATAATCACTTTGGTATCTGCACCAAGTACTAACGCGGATTCTTCCAAACGTGTATCAATGTCGCGTAATGCGCCACCAATTAACAAAAAGGAAAAGGGGTAATAGTGTAGAGCCATCACGACAATAATTGGAATTGGTCCAAAGGAAAGCCAATCTGGCAACTTAAAACCCATCCACTCCAAGATACCCGCTGCCCCGCCAATTCTCCGGTTCTTAAACAAGGTGATCCACGCCAGCGCCAATGTCCAAGAAGGCAGGGTATAAGGTATAATCGCTAGCTTGGCAATCATCCTTCTCCCAGGTAGATCCGTCCTTACCACAAGCCACGCCAATACCCCGCCGATCAGTAAAGCAAGGGCAGACATGGGGAAAATCACCAGAAGGGTATTAAGGAATGGCTCAAAGAACAATACCGTTCTCATCCTACTGAAGAACGTGCGCACAAAATAATGGGTAGTAAATTCTCCAGCCTCACCGGCAACGAACATAGCATCTCTCGGATGCAAGGTAAATGCCGATTGAATCATGGTGAACAATGGACCAATTACCAAGTATAAAAGTGCTATTAACAGGAAAACGCTCAAAATAAAGGGTGGATTGCTGAAACCTTTTTTTGTTATGTTCCACATCCTCACAAAAAATAGCTTGCGCGTGGGTTGCCTGGCTGCTTGTTGCATCTGAATCCCTCCAATACTATTGCTAAGCTGAAGCGGAGTAGGCCCCCCGGAATCCAAGGGACTTCCGGGGGGATTAACTTTTCTATTCAAGCGCTAACGACGGTTGAGAATCCAGAAATCCAATACATCTCGCGAATATTTTGCTGTCGCTTCTAGAGTAAGCGGCCAGGTAAGCTGGGACCATACGTCAAGACCACCTAGTGGGTTTTCAGGGTTAAAAGAGTTTTCGGGATTAGTGGAGAAGTTACCCCAATCCTGAGTCCAGGCCTGCATTCCTTCGTCGGTGAGCAAGACGCGAACCAAGAGTTTCGCAGCATTTGGGTTCGGGCTATCAGTTACCAATAGACCGTAGGCAGGATAGTGATAGCCATTGATGGGCACGATATTTTCTGCCACGCCCAACACGAGGTTTTGCTCAATATTCAGTCTCACCTTTCCAACGGTGGCAAAGCCAACAGGAGGATCCGCCTGTCCCCGGGAACCAACCGCTTCAGCAACATCATCGTCACTGGAAACGGTGACCACGTTATTCTGGGCTAAGCGTTTGAGAAATTCCCAGCCAGCATTTTCAGTGGTTAGCTTGATTTCTTCTCCAAAATACTCCTTGTAGGCGGCTGCCATTTCGTCTGCCCTAGCCACAATCTCAGCAAAGAAGCTGATATTGGTGGAGGTAATCTCAGGGTCACGTATAATCACTTTGCCGCGCCATTCAGGAGTGGTTAGCTCCCACAGATTGGTAATCGGGCATTCGTCGTAAACTTCGGTATTGTATAAAATGGTGCGTGGTTGAACCAAGAAAACAAAGGGATCCCGATAAGCTTCATCAATCTTATCCACATACATCTCGGGAATAAAACTCTCTACGTATTTAGAGGGCAACAATTGTCCGGCCACTCCCAAGATGTCCTCGGCCATGATAAAGTCAACCGAGCTGATACCTGCTTGTTTTTCGCGAACAAGTCTTTCTGTGATTTCCATATCACTCATCTTGGCATGTTGAATCTTAACCCCATACTCTTCCATAACAGGAGCTACCCTTGCCAGGCGGCTGGAGGTTCCCCAAGTTACTACAACGCCCTCTTCTTTTGCTTTCGCAATAATCTCATCCCAATCTTCCGCCGCGAAAGCGGTGCCTGTCGTCATTATCACTAAACAGAGAAATACTAGAACCCTAGTTACTAAGCTCTTTCTAGACATCTTCTTTCTCCTTTCGTAAAGTGGATTTGAGCCCTCCCAACCTCTTGCACAAATCGCCAGATGCTATTTCTTCTCCTCCCTCACCTCTTTCGTTAGAATCTAAATTAAACCAAAACTCCCTCTCGCTTGCGAATGAGATTGAACCGAAAAACATCAGTGCGATAATAATCATAAGAACGGCAAACGGGCGCATTATTACGTTCATACTGAATTTGATCCATTAACAAAATCGGCACCTCTTCAGGTACACCCATCTTGCCAGCAATGTCCTTGGAAGATTGGATAGGCAAGATTTCTGTTACAGTATGGGTGATCTCAACACCGCATTCGCGCTGAAAGAACTCATTAATGGAACCATCCATATCCCAGTTCAGTAACTTTTCAACTAGCTCTGGCTTTCCAACTTTTTGGATACTGTAGAACACGGGTTTCCCATCGGCAGTCCGCACCCGCTCTACATGGAGAATTTTATCGTTGGGCATAAGCTGCAACCGTTCTATCAGCTCCTCGTCGGGGTCCTCCTCCCTCATCAGAGGTTTAGTTGTGCCTGGAGTCCACCCATGTTGCTGAATAATCTTAGTGATACTATGCAACTCCGCGATATTACTGATAATATCGAGCCTGGTTCCTGTGACAAATGTCCCCAAGCCCCGCCTAATAGAGACTAGCCCTTCTTGTGCTAAGGCCCTAACTGCTTCACGCAAGGTTGAACGGCTAACCCCAAACATGGCGGCTAACTCCAACTCAGAGGGGAGCTTTTCTCCATATTTGTATTTCTTGTCCCTAATGTCTTGGGCTAACTTCTCCTTAATTTGCAGATAAAGAGGCATATGATTCAATTTAAAGTTATCCCTGTGCATTCGTTTCACCTCAGACTATTTCCAGACATACGATGATAGTCATCATGTTGTCCTACATCTTCAATTGAAAAAAATATATGGGCGCAGACTACCTCCATTACCACCCAACCATTTTGCTAAAATTATACTACCATCGTGATGAATTTGTTATCATAATTCTAGGGTGGACGCGAATCTCCTTCTTTATTTTAAAATATTTTTACGAACATCAGCATTTGCCCAGCGAGAAACTGCTAAAATAAAATGCGGCCCCATAAAGGATCCGCATTTTCGCATTATTACTGGAGTCGGAAACCATGTTCCGCAATGAAGTCTTTGAGGATCTTCTTTGCAGTAACTAAATCTGGTACGAGTGGATGACAATGGAGCGCCTGAAGGGCTAAGTTGAAAGATTGATTCTTTACAGCAGCAATCGTCAGCCGTTCATACGCTTTTACTCGTCTAAGTAAAGTCTCAGCGTGGGGTGGGATCGGGACACTTACCCGAAACGGATGAATACCGTTGTAAGCGGCAAGTACTTTTGGATAAATTGGGGGTGCGGACAAAAACCTGGACTTATAAGTCAGGAGGTAGTCCATGCATTCCTACGAGGAACGAATGAAGGAAGTCCAGCTGTTCATCAACTAAGAGAAGCGGGTTTTAATAAATCCGAAGTGACCCGAAAGCTGAATCTCAACTGGAAAACGGTTAACAAGTACTGGTCCATGGAGCCAGACGATTATGCTGATACTGTCGATCAGGCCAGCTGTCGA
>MTKW01040735.1_pt1 | contig 26615 bp, 17 predicted proteins | sample 1042761 | NCBI WGS metagenome assembly MTKW01 (sample SAMN06205366, study PRJNA360243) | anaerobic digester metagenome | biome: Wastewater treatment plant; feature: Anaerobic digester sludge; material: sludge; isolation source: anaerobic digester fed with sludge from wastewater treatment plant ...
ACGACCCGAATATTCGTCTCAAACCCGACGAGACGGGCAGAAACCATGTGATTTTTTCGATGTTGCACCGCATCTGCAAGCAAAAAGGCTTTGAATTGCTTGTCGATTGGAAAGTTTATGTGAGCCAGGGACGGCGATGCGTCATCTATGAGCCGTGGAAAATGATGGGGCAGACAGTGCTTGAGTTTTTCTTGTCGTGCGATCCGCGAATTCAATATGTAATTTGCGGTCGGGTCGAAGACAGCTTCGACGGTCGCCGCTTTGATATGCACTTCCGTCGAATCGCTGCCCAGCCCGAATTTCAGGGGCGATTTGCCTATTATCCGGAAGGCTCTTTGTCGCCGTCGCTCTATCGTAACGTGTACGTCGGCAGTCAATATTTTGTAATGCCTTCCGGCGGTGAAGTTGGTGAGCCGTGCGGTATCAGCCAGCAGGAGGCCCATGCCGGCGGTACGCCTGTGGTGGCGCACCATCAGGATGGGCTGATCAGCACGGTGTCGGACAGAGACTTTGGGGACAAAGACATGCCCTCAAACGGCATCAAATTCAGCGGGTTTAATGGCGAGGCCTTGCTTGATGCCTTGTTGGATGCAGTTGAAATTTTCTACCGTGGACATCGCCTTCGTTACGTTGACAAAAATGGGCGGCCGCGTCGGTTGCGGTACAGCGAACTGTCTTATAATGCTTTTACCACTGATCATCGCTGGATTCGTCTGTTGCGCGACTATATCCGGGTGTACCATCTTATTGCCGGACAGGAATTGCCCGAACATATCGATGCCGTTCGCCTGGCGGTGGATTTGTCACGGGCGCCGGATCACGAATTGGCAGATATTATATTGCAAAATGGCTTGACCATCCCCGAAGCAACCGACTGCCTTGTCAATGCCCTGGCCTGCAAGGTGCCGGATGTAGTTCGATGCGTTAAAGATATCATTGAGCGATTATATGGTATACTTGGGACAGTCGCAGATGCCAATTTGCAAAAAAAACTTTCCGAAGCACGCGCCGGCGATGAAGTTCGGCTTGCCAAACAAGCCGGCATCGTTCAAGATAAACTGGTACAACAGGATATTCAAAGTCAAGTAAAGTAAAATGTCCTGTTTTGGATTAAAATCACAGATTCCGTGAACCGACCTGCCTTATCAGTACTATAAATACCTGGGAGAAATTCGGAAGGGAAAGCACCTTCTGTTTCATGGTACGAATAATTTCAAGCGAAACACAGGGCCTGGATGATGTGATGGTTACACCCACAGAGGACATTATCAGATGTGATATGTACCACGGCAGGAGATTTTGCGCCGATTGGATTGTCTTCTTTAATTCCCCTTAAGCGTCAACGCTCAACGTTCGATATTAAAAGTTGTATTTTTCCTTTGACTGCTGTTGATAAACTATTTATAAATCTATAATAAATAGAGTTTTATTCGCTATTATTTGGGAAACGGGTATGGATTGAGATGTTGAACGCCAACAGACAATGCATACAGAAGAGAGGTCCTCATTTACGGGTACAGGGATTATGAAAAAAACAATCGTATTGACCGGACTGGCACTTTTCGGACTTTGGTTTTTGACGGGCTGCTACAACGATCCGCTGGACCCGACGCAAATCGGGCGATTTGAGCCAACACCTGCGGTGAACGTCATTCTGGACACGCTGGGCGTGGCCGATGAGCCGTCGCCTACGTATGAGGGCGCAGAGCCGCCTCGGCCCGAAGATTTGGTGGAGTTCGAAACTGACTATGTCTTTGGTCCCGGTGATATTGTCCGCATCAGTATTTACGAACTGTATCAGGAAGGTCAGACCTATGTCAATGACTATGTAGTCACAGAAACGGGGCGTATTTCGATTCCTGATGTTGGTCTGGTACATGCGGCGGGATTGACCGAGCCTGAACTGGAACAGGAGATTCGCAATATCCTTTCGCCGATGATTTTGAAAAATCCATCCGTTACGGCCACCCTGCTGCAATCCCAATCACGCGTTTTTTCGATTGTCGGCCAGGGTGTCGGTCAGTCTGCTCGTTTCAGCATTCCTCGTTATACGTTCCGTTTGACCGACGCGATCGCGCTGGCCGGGGGCGTTGCGGAATTTAACGTCAGCTATATTTATGTCTCCCGCGATGTCAACGCCAACGAAGCGCAGGCCTACCCAACCGCAGAGCTGCCTGCGCAAACGTCCCAACCGATGCTTGATAAACGAGAAATCCCAATGACACCGGTTGAGCCTGGCGCTGGTAAAGAAGAGCCTGCCATCTCACCTGAGGAAGAAATGCTCGAAATTATTGCGCCGGCTGACATGGCCTTGACGGGGCTGGTAATCGGCTCTTCCGAAGCGGCCAAACGCCGTGAACTTGAGCGATTAGCCGCACCGGAGGACATTGCAGATACGGAACCTTCCGGCTTTTCGACGTCCTTCCAAACCCAACCTGTGTTGCGTTTGGCGGACACCCCCCAGCAAATTGAATGGGTCTTTGAAGACGGTAAATGGCGTCCCAAAACCCCTGCCGAGGCCGAGGAATCAACCCCGGCCGAAATCCGGCCAGAAGACCTGCAAACGGATACCCCATCTGCCACTCCGAGCAGACCCCGAAACAATGGCCTGTCGGATGTCGGCCAAGCGGGCAAAGTAACACGTGTGATTCAAATTCCGGTGGATCGGCTTTTGGCCGGCGATCCAAAATATAACATCATCATCCGTCCCGGCGATCGGATTACCGTGCCGGTGGATTTGATCGGCGAATTTTGGGTAATGGGCAATGTCAATGCGCAAGGAGCGATTCCGATTACCGGACGTCCCATCACGCTGAAACAAGCCATTGCTACCGCCGGCGGACTGGGGCCGCTTGCCTGGCCCAAGAAAGCCGAGGTGGTTCGGCGGATCGGGCGCAACAATGCCGGCCTGATGCAGGAAGAGACGGTATTGGTGGATTTGCAAAAAATCGCTCGCGGGCAGCAGCCTGACTTCTTTATCAAACCCAACGATTTGATCAATGTTGGCACACACGGCACCAGCCGATGGCAGGCTGTGCTGCGTAATGCGTTCCGCGCCACCTACGGGTTCGGGTTCATTTATGACCGGAATTTCGCCGACCGGCATTATTACACAACCATTCCGGAAATGCTCCATTTTTAAGCTGAAAACCGTATTTTCTTGAGTCTATAACGCTGATGCAGCATATTGACATCATACAAACCGACGCAGCATCAACACGACCACAAAAGTGGAGCGATTTGGGTGCGCCTGCATTTATCAAAATCGCCGTTCTTGGCGGGCTGCTGGTGTGGTTTTTTTATACGGAAATCGGCAAAACCGTCCATCGGTGGACAACGGACCCGAGTTGGTCGCATGGGTTTCTGATCCCGTTGTTTAGTTTGTATTTTTTGCACCAAAATCGGCACAAAATTTTCCAGGTCGAGGCCAAACCCAGCTGGATTTTCGGGTTGGGATCCCTCATAGGAGTGCTGATAGTGTACTGGTTGAATACGGTGCAGTTTAAGTTTTCTTATGCTGAGACCTTGCTTTTTATCGCCGCTATCGGAGCGACGGTTCTGTTTGTCGGCGGCTGGAAATTGTTCAAACTGACCTGGTTGCCGATTGCCTTTTTGTTTTTCGCGGTTCCGCTGCCCGGCCGGCTGTACACGCAAATGACCCAGCCCTTGCAGGGCCTGGCCGCACAGGCATCGGTGATTGTGTTAAATGCGATTCCGGAGTTGGAAGCGATGGAACGCGGCGTTGTGATCGACGTCCTCTATCGCGGCCGGCCGATAGAACCCAGTTTGCAGGTCGCCGAGGCGTGCAGCGGCATGCGTTTGCTAATGGCGTTTGTGGCTCTTGGCGTGGCGATGGCTTATCTGCATCAACGCCCCGTGTGGCAACGCCTTATCCTGCTTCTCAGTACGATACCGATTGCGATTTTATGCAATGTGATTCGCGTCCTGGTGACGGCCCTGATTTATATTTTCTGGGATCCGCAATACGCCCAAGGCATATATCATGATTTTCTCGGCATCCTGATGCTGCCGTTGGCGTTTTCCATTTACGGCGGTCTGGCCTGGCTGATGAGTAACTTATTGGTTGAAGAGGCCGAAATCGCTGAAGATGTGATTGTGGTACGACGTGGTGAAAGTAAAGTGTCGGGAGAGCGATTATGAAGATGTCTTTTAAGTCGCTTTTCCAGCCGGCGTTTTTAGTTTGCGCCCTGCTGCTGCTGACAGGGGCAACCACCAAATCGCTGGTAATTCGTTTCCTGGGCTGGCAGCTAACCAAATATCCTCTGCCTTTGAAAAAGCCGCTGGATAAGATGGATGAAACCGCCCTGTCACCGTATATCGTGAATAATAAACTTAAGATCAATAATCCCGATGTTCTTGCCACACTGGGCACCGAAGAGTATCTGCAATGGATTCTTATCGATCCGGAAGCAGAGCCGGGCAGCCCGACGCAATACTGCTCTGTTTTCGTAACCTATTATACTGGCGATCCGGATCGTGTGCCGCACGTGCCGGATGAATGCTATGTCGGCGGGGGTAATATTCGCAAGGCCGCCTTTGAGGATACCGCTGCTCTGAAAAGAATCCAAGACGGACAGGAACACGTCCAGGTACTCAGTTATCAAAATGTTCTGTTCGGCAGCACTGATGATACCGCGTTGGCCGGGATACAGGAATTTTATGTGTCATATCTGTTTCATACCAACGGTCAATACAGCAAAAACCGAACCGAAACGCGTCGGATTCTGGGACAAAACTTTTTGAGCAAATATTCCTATTTTTCAAAAGTAGAATGGCATTTTTACGGCATTACGCCGTTCGGAAGGATCTATCCCGACCGCGAGGAGGTTGTTCAGGCCTCCGAGCGTCTGCTTGGCGTGCTGCTTCCGGTCCTTGAGCGGGATCACTGGCCGGATTGGGAAGCCGCCAATAGAAATGATTGATTTGAATTTGTAAATGTAAAACAAGAAACACGCGGGCATGCTGTCAATTTGTACGTCGAGCGAATCAAAGCAGGCCCGTTTGTGTTCAGGAGATGTTAACGTATGGCCAAAAAGTTGAATAAGAAAGTTGCGTTTATCGGCCTCTTATTTCTTCTCGTGATCGTGGCTGCCGGGGTAGGATTGACGATTCGACATCTGTATAATCGCGATCCGGATTTGAATCTCAAGCTGGCACGTGAGGCGTTGGCAGCAAACAATTATGAACGTGCCGAGCGGCTGCTGTCACGGGCGTCTCGCTTCGGGAAAAACGATGCGTACAGAATTGAACGCCTTTTTGAATTGGCTGATCTGCATCTAATCAATAACGAATATCATCAGGCCACATGGGAAAAGGCGCTGCGATGCTGGAATACCATTGTAAATATCAATCCAGGGCATATCGAAGCACACCGCCGTATTCTGCGTTATTTTTATGATGTCGCCGACAGCGGCGGAGCATCGGTCTGGAAAACGGTGTATGACAATGCCTCGGAACTGATTGAGCAGCTTGAAAAGGCAGGGCAAGAGGTTGACCCTGAGACACTGAAAATGTACGGACGTGCCGCTCTTGCTATTGCCCAGCGCGGCGGCACCGCCGACCGAAGCAAGTATCTCGAAGAGGCGATGCACACCTTCCGTACCCTGATAGAACGCCGTCCGGGTGAGCCGGATTATTACGCTTATCTTGCCGATGCCCTGTTTCTTCAGGGTAATCTGAACGCTCAGATGGGCGTGATGAATGCCACAGAAACAGCCCATCAAGAGGCCGTGAAATGGCTCGATGAAGCGATTGAAAAAGCCGATAACAAGGCCGAGGCCATAGCCAAACGGTATGCCTTTGAGATTCGAACACTGGGCAACGATCCCAACCGCATCGAAACGCTTCGCGCCGAACTGCAAGAGCATATTCAGTCCGTCGAACCTAACGCCGAACTGCTGACGGTTTTATCCCAGGCCTATGAAATTCCGGGCAAAACCGCCGCTGAGGCGGAATTGAATCAGGCCATTGAAATGGCACGCCAGGCATTTCGATTGGCCCCTGACCAGTTCGAGTATGGGTATCGGTTGGCGGTGCTGCTGTATCGCAAGGGTTCAGCCTTTAACGATGTGAGGGCGATGGAAGATGCGTTGCAGCTGGCCGAAGAGATGAAATCCATGGAGCAGACCCAGCCTGTACCCGGCCCGTTTGAGGCACGCAATCTGGCTTATCGCAATGCCCTGAATATCTTTCTGGCTCGATGTTATCTTGAAAAAGCCATAGCCAAGCCGGACGAGGCTCAACCCTGGATTCAAAAAGCCGAACCAATAGTCGAACAGATTGCACAATATTACGTCAGCAATGAACATGCCGCCGTGCAGCAATGGGAAGGGATCCTGGCACTGGCCAAGGGCCAACGGGAAAGAGCAATTCGGCTGCTTTATCAGGCGTACGAACAGTCCAGGGCCCTTGATTCGACCAACCAGCCGTCTTCGATTGATCCGGTGCTGTGTACGGTGCTGGCTCGAATCGCAAAGGAAGAAAATCTCATCGGACTGGAGCGGGAATTTCTCGAAAAAGCCCTGACAAACCGTGCGCGGATCATTCTGGACAAACCGTCTTTGATCCTCGATTACGCAGACGTGATGACACGATTGCAGGCGTGGAATCAGGCGGCCTCCTATGCCCAAATGTATCAGCAGCGATATGGCCTCACGGAGCGCAGTCAAAAAATTATTATAGATGCCGCACTGGCCCTGGGTCAAGAAGAACCCATTAAACAGGCCCTGGCCGCCCTGCCGGACGGCAGTGTTGAACATATGCTGCTGGAACTGCGTTTTGTCACGTCGCGAATTACTCAACTGTCGCGTCAATTGGCCCAGCACCAGCAGGAACAGCCGGATCAACAAATCCAGATCCCTGAAGAAGTCCGCACCGATTTGGAGAATTTGCGTTCACGTCAAAAAGAACTGTTGCTTGATTTGATCGAAGCGGCACCCGATGAGATCGAGGTGGCACAGGTGCAGTCTGTCTGCAGCTATTATCTTCAAAACGGCATGAAAGACCACGCGGTGTCTTTACTGGATGCGTATCTGGCACAGCGTCCTGATACACTGGCGATTCGGCTATTGCGTCTGCAGGCCGAAGAGCCCGATCCGTTGTCGATTCCTCGTGAGCGGTATCACGCTCTGCAGGAAGAGGCCATCTCAAAGCTGAGTGATCCCCGACAGCGTGCGTTGGCGATGGCAGACCTGTTTCGCTCGCGGGGCGATTACGAACAAGCCATGGCCGTGCTGAACAAGGCCGCCGAAACCATTCAGGACGATAAAAATCAGTTTGTCGCCGAACAATTCGAAATTGCCCTCGAAAGCGAAAACATTGAAAAAGCTGAGGCACTTTTGCAGACGATTCGCTCACAAAATCTGGACGGTTGCGAAGGCAATCTTGCCGCGGCCCGCTTGGAACTGGTCAAAAAGAATTACGCCCTTGCGCTGCGACGGGTGGATGAATGCCTGACGATCAAACCTTTATTGAGTATGGGGTATTACCTCAAAAGCCGCATTTATGAGCAGATGGGCGATCTTGAGTCCGCCATCGAAAACAGTCAACGGGCAATGCAAATGGACACGCTCAATCGCCTTTACGCCAAAAATCACGCGTCGCTGCTGTTTAATCGAAACACGGCATTGGGCTCGCAACTGACCTCCGAACAACAAAACGAGCTGATTCAGGCGATCACCATGGCCATGTATTTGAACCCCAATGACTGGCAACTTCAGAGCGTCTATGCCGAGGTCATCAGTAGCTATTCTCCGGATCGGGCGCTGGCCCTGCGGCAGCAGATTTTGCAGCAGTATCCCAACGTGACCAACGCGATTATGTTGGGCAATATGGCATTGCGGCTGGCGGAACGCGAAGATAATTTGGTCAAAAAAAGCGGCCTTGTGGAACTGGCCGGCAACGCGTTTACACAAGCGCTGAAGCTCGATCCGAACAACGAAAATGCCAAATCCGCGTACGCCGACTATCTGAGCCGCACCCAACAAGGCGAAAAAGCCGAAGCCTTATTGCGAGATGACACCCATTTGTTATGGCGGTTCTATCTGCAAAACGGTCAGTTTGAAAAGGCCCAAGAGGTTCTGTTGCAACTGCATCAGGACGATCCTGACAATGCCGTCGTGCTGCGGGGATTGGTACGCGTCGCAGAAGGTCTCGGCGATCGGCATCGTCTTAAACAATATCTTGACTTGCTGGCGGCCAAAGACAACGACAAAAATGAACAATTGTGGCTGATCCAGAAGTATCTGGATGGCGGATATGTGGAAGAAGGCAGCAAGCTGCTGGCCAGCGTCAAAGAACGCTATCCTGAGGAAAAATTGACTCTGCTGATGGACGCGTGGCTGATGATGACAAACGGACAGCTTCGCGAGGCGTTGAATCTGACCAATCGATATCTTGAAATCGACAGCAACAATGCCGGAGCCTGGCGGTTGCGAGGGCGTATATATCGACTGCTGAATGAGCCGCACCACGCGGTGGATGACCTGCAACGCAGCAAGAGCTTGTCCGCCAATCCGGCCGTCAGCATCGAATTGGCGACGGTATTCAGTGAAATGGGGCAGATGGACGCCGCCATTGGTGAATTGGTCAATGCCTCCCAGCAGCCGCAAGCGCCGATGCAGATTCGCCTTCTGCTCGAATTGTTTTATCAGCGGAGCAATCGGTTGAGCGATCTGGAGCGATTTTATACCCGGATGCTCGAACGCTATCCGGATTCCCCCTTCTGGAGCATTCGTGCCGGTCAGTTTTATTTGTCAAAAAAAGATACCGCACAGGCAGTTAAATATTTCAGACAGGCCTGGGAAATTCACCGCCAACAAGACACCAATGACCCAATTACCTTTAATCTTTATCTTGAAGCGCTGAATCAAAACAAACAATACGCCGAGGCGATCAATACAGCTACGCCCTGGACAGACGGCCCCTTAGCGCCGGTGGCTTATGCTCAGATGGCTCAGGCCCACTTTTATCAGGGGCAAAACGAAAGGGCCGAGTCACTGTTTTTCCTGGCTCTGGACAAAGGCGGTGAATCCGATTGGTTTCAGGATACGGTTTTGTCGATGATGCTGAACACCGTCGGGTTAAACAGCGCCATCCAGTGGACACAGAAGAATCCGGACGCGCTGCCGAGTCGGCTGCTGAGCTATCGTATTGCCCTGATCAATGAGCAATTTAATCGCGGTATGGAATTGATCGACCGCTGTCTGGCGGACATCTCCCCCAACAGCCCGAATTGGGGCAATCTGGCGTTGAAAAAGGCCAATCTGTTGGTCCAGGCTTATATGAAAACAGCGGATACGCAATACAGGAATCAGGCGATTGCGATGTTTGAGCAGATCCTGGAACAATACCCGGATAATCCTTCGCTCTTGAACAATTTGGCGTATCTGCTGGCCAGCAATGACCAGCAACTCGAACAGGCGATAAACTACGCGCGTCGGGCTCATCAACGTGATCCGGGCAACCCAATATATCTGGACACTTACGCCTTTGCGCAGTATAAAAACGGAAATTTTGAACAAGCGCGACAGAATTTGCTGCGGGCGCTGCAACTTTATGATGCCCAGCGTGCACAAGTGCCGTGGGACGTGTATAATCATCTGGGCATGGTGTATGAATCACTCGGCCAGATCGCTGAGGCGATAGACAGTTACCACAAAGCCCTGCAGGTCGCTGCAGATATACCGGAAAAAGAACGAAAAGCGATTGAAGAGCGAGTCAGTACGCTCCAACAACAGGCTAATACGTCACTTTAGAAATCGTGTCTGATTGATTCAGGAGAATAACACATGGATAAGTCAATACAACGTGCCGGAAATCCGAATGTCCCCCCGTTGGCCCCGCGTACAATGCCAATGCCGCCGGTGGCCATGATGGGAGCAATGGGCGGATCGGGCCTGACCCCCAAAGAGGTGGTGGGGATCATCCGGCGGCATATCTGGATGATCATTTTGCTTACCCTTTTAGGGTTAATGGTCGGGGGCGGCGCGTGGGCACTTCTCCGGAGGACCATGCCCCGCTATACGGCACTGGCTCACATCGAAGTGTTGGCCCCAATTGATCAAGATCCCACCCAGATTTCGCCGGTTCAGCCCAACCGAGATATTTACTATCAGTTCCGCGCAACCAAGGCAGCCCAGATGATGGAGCAGAATATGCTGCAGGACTTGCTGCGCAACGAGACCATTCGCAATACCAATTGGTACAAGCAATTTGTCAAAGTGGATCAGAGCGGCTCGGCCAACGAGACCGAGGCCGTGCGCAATGCCCTCGATAATCTGAAACGCAACTTCAGGGTCTCTGCGCCGCGTGATTTGACAGTTCTGATAGTCTCGATGCGATGCGCTGAGGCACGCGAAGCCAAAACCATTGTCGATACGGCCATTCGGTTGTTTTTGACTCAACAGCGTGAACAGGCCCGTCGGGACATCAGTGCGGAACTGGCTGAACGACGCGACCAGCGCGACTCGATTCGCCGCGCATTGAACACGATTGAACAAACGCTTGACTCCATCCGTGCCGGAACACGGTTTGCCCGTTTGAATGTCAGCCGGACTTCAAATTTCCGTGATTATATGGATGAGAAGTTGGCGGATATCGAAGACCGATTCAGCCAATACGACAGTCACCGAGCCTATCTTGAAAGTACGATTGAAATCTTGCGCCATCGTGCGACCTCTCCGGAATTTGACGAAGTGGTTCGTGAACAAATCGAAAACGACCCGATCGCCCGCCAGATGCGTGCCAATATTGCAGCAATGGAACCGGTGCTTGAACGCCAGCTGGCGCGGTTCGGCGAGGATCACCGCACCGTCAAGGAAACACGCGCCGCACTGGAACAAATGCGGGCCGATTTGGTGTATCGACAGAATGAAATCGCCGAGATTTTCCGGCAATCGGATTATCGCAATGCCCAGGACCAGATGACCGCCCTGACCCAGCAGCTTGATACTGTTATGCAGCAGCTTCAACAAGCTCAAAATGAGTATAAAGAGGCCGATAAGGTTCGTGCCGAATATGCGCGTTACGAAATTCAGCGTGAAGAACAGCAGCGGCTGCTGGAAGAGATGAATACGCTTATTGAAAAACTCAACGCCATGTACAGCGATCCGACCATCCACAAAATGCGGGCCGCAGGGTTGGCGGCGGAACCGCTGGAAGTCAGTTTTCCACGATGGGAACTGTTTTTCCCCGGTGGTTTTATCCTTGGGCTGCTGGTTGGTCTTGGGCTTGCCTTTGCTGTCGAGATGCTCAATGACCTGCTGCGGACCCCCACCGATGTGGTCCGTCATGTCAAGGTGCCGCTAATGGGGATGGTGTATCACGCCGACGAGGACGAAGACATCGAGGACGTGGATATATACCATGTCGTTCGTCAGGCGCCTTATTCGATTACGAGCGAATGCTATCGCCAACTGCGTACGAACTTGAAACTGTCCGGCGAAGGGGGCAAGCCCCATCAGACGCTCTTTATCACCAGCCCCGCTGCCGGTGACGGCAAGACTACCGTCGCGGTCAACATGGCCGGCTCTTTCCTGATGGAAGGCAAACGCGTGCTGCTGATCGACGCCAATTTCCGCCGGCCGATGAGCAATCGTCTGTTTCCGCCCTCAGGAGCCGCTTCGACCGAACAGCAGGCGGATTACGGCCTGAGCAACTATCTGATGGGGCAATGCACGGACGAAAATCAGATTATCCGTTCTACAGATATGCAAGGGCTGTTTGTGATTGACAGCGGCCCACTGCCGTCCAATCCCTCCGAACTGCTCAGCAGCGAACGAATGACCCATCTGCTGGAACGATGCAAAGAGCAATTTGATTATGTTATTATTGACGGCCCGGCCATGCTCGTCAGCGATGCCAAGACCCTGGCCGCTCTGGCCGATGGAACGATTGTGGTCTTTAATGCCGAAACGACTCATCGCGGCGAAGCATTGCGAATTTTGCGGGAACTGCGGCATGTTAACGCCAATACTATCGGGACGGTACTGCTGGGTGTTCGCAGCCGCAAAGGCGGCTATTTCCGCGAGGTTTATCGATCCTATCAGGATTATCAGCGAGCCGCAGCCAGGCAGCCGGTTTAAGCACAAAGAACAAACAACACTTAACGAGATAACGGAAAGACACCATGACTGAAAAATACCTGGTCACCGGCGGCGCTGGTTTTATCGGGTCGAATATCTGCCGCAGGCTCGTCGCCGAGGGATGCTATGTACGCGTCATTGATAACCTGCTGACCGGCAAGAAAAGCAATCTGGCGGATATTTGGGATAAAATCGAATTTATTGAAGCGGATATGGGCGATGCACAGGTCGCCTGCGCCGCTATGAAAGATATCGACGTGGTTCTGCATCAGGGGGCAGTACCCTCGGTTCCCCGCAGCGTAGATGACCCGGTCACCACACACCAACATTGTGTGAATGCAACCTTTACTTTGCTTTTGGCCGCTCGCGACAACAAGATCAAACGGTTTGTGTATGCCGCCAGTTCGTCCGCTTACGGCGACAGCCCTACTATGCCTAAGGTCGAAACCATGCAGACAAATCCCAAATCACCTTATGCCGCCGCCAAACTGTTCGGGGAGTACTATTGCAGTGTATTTTCCCAGGTGTACGGGCTGGATACCATTTCGCTGCGTTACTTTAATGTGTTTGGCCCCTATCAGGACCCCACCAGCCAGTACGCCGCTGCGATTCCGGCCTTTGTGACTTCAATCTTGCAGGATCAGCCGCCGACGGTTTACGGCGACGGCGAACAAAGTCGCGATTTTACCTACATTGACAACATCGTCCAAGCCAATCTGCTGGCTGCACGTGCCTCCAAAACTGGTGGACAGGTCGTGAACATTGCCTGCGGCCAAAAAATTACCATCAATGCGATCGTCCAGATGATTAATTCCATTGTCGGTAAATCTGTTAAGCCTCGCTACGCCCCACCGCGTGTCGGCGATGTAAAACATTCATTGGCAGATATCCAAAAAGCAAAATCCCTCATCGGGTACGAACCGATCGTCCCCTTTAAGGAGGGATTGGAAAAAGCCATCATCTGGTATCGTGAGAATTTGATATGATTATCCGCCTGGCAGCTGCTTTTCTCGCTGCGGGGCACAAAGATGACATAGGCGACAAACAAGTTTTCGGTTAAGACTGCCAAGCGTGGCCTTGATGTTCAATGTTCAGTGCGGTGTTTCTCAGAAACTTACAATAAAATGTATGACTTAGCCCATAATCAAGGATATGTTCGGAGCAGATTGACTTCACGGCAATAATGCCTTACAATACGGCTTTAGGGTTTAGGACTATGGGTGATGCGCAGTAAACAACACATAACGATCAGGGCCTTTTTCAGAGCCGCCGACATCATGCGGGATATTCTTCGGGATTATGCCGTCAGTCGGGGATACCGCCTGACCTGTTATACGGATCTGTGGAACGGCATCAGCCGTATGCCCGCTAATCAGCCTCACGATCAGGGCATCACTGTTGTTGTCGCTCGTCCTGAACGCCTTTTGCCGGAGGGAATGGCCGTATTGGATGATTGGCTTGACGACGGCCATCTGTTTTTTATTCTGTGGCATGAAAGCGAACCATCGTCGAGCCTGCTCAGAAGCTATATGAGACAGCAAAACCTATACATTGCCGAGAGTATCTGTCAACTTGATGCTGTTCTTAAAGAGATTGAGGCAACAATCACCTCGCCGCACCACGAGAGGGGCAACCTCGGCGCCCTGCGCCATTTGCCCAGGTTTCAACCTGTTTCGCTCAGTGATGATGAACTGGACGCTTTGCGAGGAGCTGCAATATGAACCTCAATCGCCATCAAGAGCCTGATACCTCCGCTGTCCTTATTGTGGGATTGGAATCGCCTGAATCTTTTGCCGACTTTCAGGACAATTCGTTCTCTTTTGTTCGCCGAAATACCATCGCCGAAGCCATCGTCACATTGCGAAATAACCCTTTTGACAAAGTGGTGGTGGCCCTGCCGTCTCTTAAAAACCACTTTGAACCCTCTCTAAAAGCGTTACGTCAGGTTGCCGGCCAGGCACAAATCATCCTGCTGGCTCAGATGCTCGAAGAACCGCTGTTAATTGAACACCTTAATCGCAATCGAGCCTCATTGCGATTGTTTGACGATTATCTAATTAGCCCGATGCGATTTGAAGAGATTGCAAAGGCTTTTCGCCAAGCTGCCGCCTCAACCGAAGAGCAGATGTCCGAAAGCGAAAAGGATCGTCGTATCGAAGAATTGGAAAAACTGGTCATTCAGGATGATTTGACCGGTCTTAAAAACCGTCGCTATTTGTACCATTTTCTGCCGCAAATTCTTGCGTTGGCCGAGCGGGAGCAGCTGCGGGTAACGTTTTTGCTGTTTGATATTGACGACTTCAAACACTATAACGACGCCTACGGCCATGCCGTTGGGGACAATGTTCTTCGTCAGACGGCACGAATGATTCAACGCTGTTGTCGAAGTCACGATGTGGTTGCACGTTTAGGCGGCGACGAATTTGCCGTGGTGTTCTGGGACTTGCCCGCCGAAAAACCTGAGCTTTCAGACAACCCGTCGAGCGAACATGACCGACGCAGCGCCAAATTGGATCATCCGCGCGAGCCGCTGTTTATGGCCGAGCGATTTTGTACAGAACTGCAACAGGCGGCGTTTGAATACCTCGGCCCAAAAGGCAAAGGAGCCCTGACCATCAGCGGCGGGCTGGCCACCTACCCGGCCGATGCCAAAACCGCCGAAGAACTGCTCGAAAAAGCCGACATGGCAATGCTCGAAGCCAAACGCAGCGGTAAAAACCGCATTTATTTGGTCGGGCAGCCAAATTCTGAATAACATTCACTACCCACACACCCCGACACGCATAAACAGGACCATCGAGGGGCAAAATCTGGCCGGCAAGAAAAGTTCCACAGCATACAGACGCCCCTGATATCCTTACCAGCACGTTGGGTCATAGGGATTTGCGCACTGGAGCCACGACGACGCCAGCAGTACAAAATCCTCAAAATTCACCACACAATCGCCAGACACATCGCCGGCAAGGTTGCATTGATAGACCGAAAAAACACTGTCGCTGGTATCATAGACCAATGAATCGGCGGCATTTGAAATCCTTATAAGACAACTGTCCGAATCAATCTGTGGAACCTGCCAGCTGTAAACGCCCTCATTGCCGACATTGGGAGGATAAACGGCCGCCCAGGTGGCACCGGCATCTTGTGAGAATTCCACATTGACCTTATTAACAGTGCCGGTATGGCTCCATTTAACCTCGACAATCCGGCCGCTCTTGAAGATTTCAGCACCATTGGGCGACAGCAGGGTCAATGTCGAAAACGGCGGGTTAAGGGTACGCAGGCCGCCGAAATTTTGTTGACCCCATTGATTTGGCGAACCGAAGGTACTTAGTTCGCTACCATCGTCATAATCTATTGAAAAAGGGGTGATTAAGTCGGAAGGGTTGGCTTCCAAACGAAATATTTCTGTCTTTCCGACGCCGCTTTCTGGGCTTATGCCTTCCCCTGCTGGGCCGAAAATCACCGTCCCGGCAGCATTCTTGATGCAAAGTTGCCAGTTTGAGCTATCCACCGGAAAATTGGAGGCTTCAATATATAGCCCATCGGCATTGTCATTGGCCTGGACATTGATCCACCAATCCCCGCCGGCCGGATCATAACTGATATCGCTCGGAACGTCTTCGGATACGGTGATTATCGTGCCGCTTCGCAGGTCTGACCAGATACTGTGGTCGGTCAGCATCAGCGTTTCATCCAAAACACCATCGGTGTAAATATCGAGCGTCCAGTTTCGCATATCGAGATGATCCGTAATCACGACAAGCTCAAACCAGTCGCCTCCGTTGCCCTGAACCCTGCCAAAAAAGGAATCAGACGCCCTGCCGCCGGATTCATCCGCGAAAGCGGTTCCGCCCCCCAAATACTCTTGCGAATCCACAGCGTTATACTCATTGAGAATCACAGAGGCTCCAAAGACGCTGCACGCACACAGCAACATCATCATCGGTATTGATCGATAAACCCTTTTCATTGTTTTCCTTTCTGTAAGAATAGAATTTTTCTCCACCTGCAAAAACAAATTCGATCTGCCCCCCAGGTTATTTTCTCACACCAAGACTCTATTTGCCGCGAAGCCACAGGCTCGCAAAAAAAGCGATATCGGCAACATCCAGCCTGTTATCCTTGTTCAAATCGGCGGTTTTCCAGAACAATCTATCCCTCCAACACTGCGAAAAAACAGCATAATCCCGCAAATCTACGATGCCGTCATTGTCTAAATCCGGCTGCGGAAAAACAAGAAAAGGAGCGTACCGATATACCCGCCCTCCATTTTGGCCGTTATCCTCGCAAATATACAGTTCGCTGCCTTTGAGAGTGATGCCTTCCTGGCTGTCGCCCGGCAATTCCCATTGTCGAAGAAAGGAGCCATCCGGGGTCATTGCCCTTAAAAGATTCGAGCTGTCATAAATGGCATACAGGACGTCTTGGCAAGGCGTATAGTACAAGTCGGAGATATTGTTGACCCCTTGAATGGGATAAATTACCCCCACAAACGTCACGGCGGTACTTACAGCGCTGGACAGGATAGGCAAGCGAAAAACAAAAATCTGGCCGGTCTCCTGCAGCCCTGCATAAAACAGGCCACCTTCCGGGTCAGCCGGATCCGGCACAAATGTCAGCGCCTCCAAACCGGAATTTTTGGGCCCATCCATCCACGGCGTTAAATTGAAAACGCGCGTGATACCTCCGGTCGTGATATTGAATTCATAAATACTGTCGGGATGCTCAACGCCAAGATAGATAAAATCGCTCGTCGGAAAAGCGACGGTAACCGCCTCAAGGTCGGCACTTATTCTCCAAAGTTCAACGTCAGTTCCCTGGTCTGTCATCGACGCCAGAAAACCGTTGTCGCTGACGAGGAATAATTTCTGTCGGCGGGTATGCCAGACCAACCCGCTGGCTTCAAAGTCAGGCGGCAAAAATTCTCCAATCGAGACTGCCGGCAAGGCTTCAGGAGGAAAGGGATCCGTGGACGCGGCAATACAGCAAGCCGACATTATCAGGTATAAAATCACACCTCGTTGCATTACTGCTTTCATCATCCCCCATAGTCATTGGTTAGAAAACATTTCTATAGAATTGGATGTTATTATACTTCAACCTCGAATGAAAGTCAACCCAAAAACCTTTTTCTAAACATTTTCATGTTTCGATGCCCAACACTTTGCCAGAAACTACTGAAATAAATATATCTATATCGATTTTACGTGGGCGGGGGTCGTTTATACGGCTCTCGGGCGGAGCCGCTTGCAATTTGGCGATTCAGCAGGTAACATATTGTCCCTGTTTGAAGTAGTATTATTGAATCTCGGTTGAATCTGTGGACACAAAAATCTATGACATTATCGTTGTCGGCGGCGGACACGCCGGCGTTGAGGCGGCGTGGGCAGCCAGTCGGCTGGGCGCGAAAACCTTGCTGCTAACAATGCGGCGGGACACCATCGCCAAAATGAGCTGCAACCCCGCTATTGGCGGGCTGGCCAAAGGGCAGATCGTGCGCGAAATTGACGCACTGGGCGGACTGATGGGACTGGCAACCGACGCGGCAGGTATTCAATTTCGCCTTCTCAATCGTTCCAAAGGGCCGGCCGTGCAAAGTCCCCGCGCTCAAACCGACAAATACCAGTATCAAACCTATATCCAAAACCGACTCGAATCAGCCGACAATTTAACCATTGGTGAACATACTGTGGCAGAGGTATTGATACGCCATAATAGGGTGTACGGCGTGCGATGCGAAGATGGAGCGGAGTTTTCCGCGGCGGCGGTAATTTTGACAACAGGCACTTTTTTACGCGGCATCATGCACAGGGGACAGGAACAATGGCCGGGCGGTCGGCTGGGCGAACCGGCCAGCAATGCCCTGAGCGACTGCTTGCGCAAGCTCGGCCTGAAGGTTTATCGCCTTAAGACTGGAACCCCTGTCCGGCTGGACGGAACCACAGTGGATTATGACAAGATCGACATCCAGCCGGGCGATGACGAACCGCAGCCGTTTTCATTTATGAACGATCGAATCGACCGACCGCAAGTGCCCTGCTGGATCACGTGGACAAACCCGGCCATTCACGATTTGCTGCGGGCCAACCTGCATTTGGCGCCGATGTACACCGGTCAGATTCAATCAGTCGGGCCTCGCTATTGCCCCAGCATCGAAACGAAAATCGTTCGATTTGCCGACAAGTCGCGACATCAGGTTTTTCTCGAACCAGAAGACCAAGCCGTCACAACCATTTATTGCAACGGTATCAGCACATCCTATCCCAAAGAGATTCAGGAACAGATGGTGCGATTGATGGAAGGCGTCCAACGTGCTCGAATCGTCCATTACGCATACGCCATTGAATACGACTACTGCCCGGCAACTCAACTCAGGCCGAATCTTGAAACGCGGCCAATTGAAGGCTTATTTTTGGCCGGGCAAATCAACGGCACAAGCGGCTATGAAGAAGCAGCAGGCCAGGGGCTGCTGGCCGGTGTGAATGCCGTGCATAAACTGGCGGGCAAAGAGCCGTTTATACTCGGGCGTGATCAGGCCTATTTGGGCGTTTTGGTTGATGATTTGCTGACACGGGAAATTGATGAGCCGTATCGCATGTTTACCTCGCGTGCGGAATATCGTCTGACCCTCCGGAGTGACAACGCCGATAGCCGCCTGACCCCTCTCGGCAGGCGGATTGGCCTTATTGATGAGCCGCGGTGGGAGCGATTCTGCGCCAAACGGCGAGCCATCCAATCGCTGGAACACTATCTCAAGCAAACCCGTACCGGTGGCAAGAGCTTATGGGAATGCGTCAAACAGCCCGATCATCCACTGGCCGAGGACTTGGCGAATAATGAACAGATTGCGGCGATGGGGCTGCCGCGTGAGGTCATCCAGGCCGCAGCGATTGCCTGCAAGTACGAAGGCTATCTGGCTCGACAGGATAAGCAAATCGCTGCGTTTCGAAACCTCGAACACATCAAGCTGCCCGAGGACCTGGATTATCACCGTATTGAGCACCTGCGATTTGAGGCACGTGAGAAGCTTTCCGCATTTCGTCCCTTTACGCTGGGGCAGGCTTCACGACTCGGCGGCATTACCCCGGCGGATATTACCGTCATCCAAATCCATTTGAAGAAAATCAAATGCAATGACTCCAGCCGATCAACAGCATCCAATGCATAAACGCATTTTTATCAGTGCCTGCGAACACAGCGCCGAACAACACTGCGCCAATCTGATCCGGGCAACATACGAGCAGCTTGACGCCGGTAAAGGACAGCCCGATGGCTGCCCCAGCGGAACCGATACGCTGACACTGGAGTGGGTCGGCCTGGGCGGTGACAAAATGGCTCAGGCGGGCTGTACGTTGCTGGCCAACCCCGTCCAAAATGCCGCAATGATTTACAATGTCTTGAAGCAATTGGGATATTACCGAACGCTCATTCGCCAGGCAAAGGCGTACCTGGCGGAAAATCCGGTGGATTTGGTGGTGGTATGTGATTCGCCGGCATTTAATTTCCATATTGCCAAGGCCGCCCGTCGGCTGAACATCCCGGTGTTGTTTTATATAGCTCCCCAGTTGTGGGCATGGGCGCCGTGGCGGATTTACAAACTGCGGCGCTGCTGTACGAAACTGGCGTGTATTTTGCCGTTCGAACAGGAGTGGTTTCGTACACGCGGTGTGGATGCGACGTATGTCTGCAATCCCTTATTTGACGCATTAAACGAGCCGGTCGAAAGGAATATCAAAACGTATGCCGAGTATCAAAGCAGCGCCCCGCATATCGCCCTGCTGCCCGGCTCACGCGATGCAGAAATCAAAACCCTCTGGCCGGCAATGCTTCACATCGCTGAGTGGATTAAAAAACGCCATCCGCAAGCGACTTTTACGGCCTGTGCAGCGGATGGAGAAAAACTGAAAACGCTTCAGTCCGCCGCCAACGACAACCCTGACATTGTCTATCAAATCGGACAGGTTTACGAAACGGCCAAGGCATGTGATTTTACACTGGTAGCCAGCGGCAGCGCAACGCTGCAAGTAGCCGCAGCAGGCTGTCCGATGATCGTTCTGTATCAAAGTAATAAATGGCTCTGGCACGCAGTCGGGCGGTGGCTGATTCGCACGCGGTATCTGTCGCTGGTCAATATTCTAGCCGGCAAAGAACGTGTGCCGGAATACATGCCCTATTTTGACGCCGTCGAACCGATAGCGGAACAGTGCAGCCGGCTGCTCTCAAATGTTGATCACTTGAAACAAACCAGTTTGGCATTGACGGAGTTGGTTAAGCCCATGGCCGCAGCTAAAGCTCGCGACAATACCGCCCGCATCGTCCTGGAAATGCTTCAGCGATAAGTCGCCGCAACAAATACCTCTATAAGCGCTACACCAAATCGCATGCATCGGCGGGCATCCAATGGGCGTCTTTGCCCTCCCATTTGATATTGCAGCCAATGGGATTGGTCACCGGAACGGAAACGGGTTTGCCGGCCAAATGCTCACTGAGCGCACGCTCTAAATCATTAACAGTCATCTTACTGGTGTCCCGCGGGTTATCCACCCCCCTGCCGGTATAGATCAGTTTTCGGTCTTTATCGAACACAAAAAAATGCGGCGTACGCAAAGCCCCATAGGCCCGCGCGACATCCTGCGAACGATCGTACAAATAAACCCATGGAAACTGCTTTTCCTTCATTCGCTTGACCATATTGTCAAACGAATCTTCGGCATAGGTATGGGGGCTGTTGGCATTGATACCGACAAAACGTACCCCCTGCGGCTGAAATGTCAAGGCTGTTTGCCGTGTTACCTCGTCAGAACCGATCACATAGGGACAGTGGTTACAGGTAAAAAAGATAACCAGCACATCCGCATCGGAAAAATCATTCAGCGAATAGGTGCTGCCGTCGGTCGCCGGCAGATTGAAATCAGGCGCTTTTTGTCTAATTTTCAGTGTAAATGCCATTTTATTGACCTCCCAAATGAACTTATTCGTTTTAGAGTAATAGTACTAACTTATACTCGATTTGTTCACTATAAAAGACAATAAATACCTGACCTGACAGGAGAACTGTAATGAACCTGAAAGATTATTTTAACCGCACCCAAGGAGTGGGTGTTTTAGCGACCAGTGATGCCGACGGCAATGTAGATGCGGCCGTCTATGCTGTCCCCCACGTGGTGGACGAGAACACCCTCGGTTTTATTATGCGGCCGCGGCGGAGCTTTAACAATATCCTGAAAAACCCAAAAGCCGCCTATTTATTTCTTGAAAAAACCGACGGCTACAACGGACTTCGGCTTTATCTTGAAAAATGCGGACTGGAAAACAACCCCGACAAAATCAATCAGCTTCGGCGAAGCCGTCACGGCGGCGATGAAGAACGAGCGACGCTGGTCTATTTCAAAGTTACCGAGCAGCGTCCGCTGGTCGGCGATAAGGAAAAGTAAAATATCCCTGCCGCATGCAACGGCTAAGCAGTCCCCATAAAAAAAGGCGCCGCGTATTCAGATGATACTCGGCGCCGCTTTGTAAGTGCATCGGTGCTTTATATTGCGATCATTTGCACCTGATGTCGTTTTTTGATCGCCTTGTTGAGACCTTTGAGTACATAATTTTGCACCACCGCATCCCAGCCCATATGGCGGGCGATTTCGAATCCGCTTTTGATCATCCGGTCGGCTTCCTCATCATTTTTGGGCAGTCGCGCACATATCTCAAGGGCCACTTTGCCGCTGATTTTATGTTCAATCCGATCGCGATACGCGCGATCAATACGAAGCATCTCTTCCACATCCAATCCCGCATCGCCGTTTAACTCGGTATAGTCGGCATTGATGACATTGGCCATGGGAGTGCCGGCGGAAACCGCTCTGACAAAGCCGGCACAGCCGCAAAGATTGGTCACTACGCAAATGCCGCCAAAACACAGCGGCTCCAGCTGAGCGATGCCGAAAGGCTCATAAATACTTTGCCCGAATTCCACGTCGCTGCCTTTGCGGATATCCATAAATTCCATCTCTGCAGGCATCCGCGCACCGCAGCAGGCCCGCGTGAATCCGAACTGATTGATAAAGACGACTTTGATATTGCGGCTGCGTGCGTTGAACTCCTGCACCCCGGCATAATAGGCCGCCTCGCCGCCGGACAGATCGGGCATCCCTTCACGATGAGCAACCGGCCAGTTGTAGGCCGCTTCCATCTCGTAAATATCACGGTCACGCCGCTTGTGAGTCTCGGTACTGAGCACCAGCAAAACACCGGTCTTGTTCAGTGCGGAAAACTCGCGATCCATATGTTCCAGCACCCGCAGATCACGCCACAACCCTTTGCTGAGCACCAGGCGGGTGACATGGGTAAAGACGAAATCGGGCTTCCAACCGAGTAGATTTTCACAGTACTGACGAAGTCGATTACGGGATTGATAGCGCTCGGCCAGACTGATTGGATAGGCCGGAATGCCGTTATAAGTCAGAGCAATATCGGCAATCTTAAACTCCGGCGAGAGGAATTGAAGTTCCTCGACGACGCAATCTCCCACTGCCAAAACATTGTCGCAATGACGAGCGGCCTCCACTAAAGCATACTTGAAATTGTGGGACTGATCGCCGAAAATATCGTTAACATACAAATCGTTCTGAGCGGCCTTTCGCATCACGTTGTAAAACATCGTGTCGTGGCCGGGATGCCCTTCGACGATGCTCCGCATCGGTGCTACTTCGTGCGCATAAAAAACCGTCTTGAAATCAAACGGATCCAGAATGCCGGCCAGCGCCGTAGGCATTCCCATAAACTCGTGCGCCACAATCACCGTCGGCTTGTCGCGTTCGGCGGCGCCGATGGTCTTCAACGCGGCGATCGCAGGAATGGCCAACCTGACATACTGCTCATATTCCCAATAGTGTTCGTAAATGTTGCTGCGGATACCAAACTCGCGGAACAAGACACCCTTGAACTCGTTGATATAGCGCTGCTCCATCCGGGTGATATCGATCAACAATACCTCCGGATGGCTATGAACACCGGTCATCGGATCGACAAACTTTCGCCGACCATAGACGATGTTGACATTGAACATCGTTTCGATCCGCCGAAAGCCGGACAGATAACTGGTTCGCACCAGGCCATCGAGTGAGGAATACAAGACTTCGCCCCCCGGCCCCAGCCGCTCGGAAATATCCCCTTCTGAAGAAAACAGCGGGCTGACAAGAATGGTTCGCCCGACGGCCTGATCATAGGCTTTGCTGGTAAACATCCCGTCCAAAACAGCGCCGATACCGCCGATTTTTCCCGTTGCCTCATGGGTGACGTGCACAACTGTTGGTTTCTGGTTCATTTGTGTGTCCTCGTTTTCGCCGTTAATGATCATCTCTCTGCCAAAAGAGATAAGCCGTCGATACCTTCGGCCTTATAAAATATAGATTCAAATCGGACGAGTGCCAACCGCATCTTTAGGTGTTTTTCCTGATTAAATTAAGGAAAATCCTCTTTGTATTGAAAAGTGTGATATTATCGGAAGGTAAGGAAAAATTTTTTTAAAATTCTTATAAAAGATCGCTTTTCAGTGTTGACATCTGGATTTTTCATTCTTCACCATCCCGCACTTAACGACCGATAATACAGGTGCTTGCAAGATTATTAAAAGCCGCTCTTTAGCCGCTAAAACAGCGTAAAAACGCGTCTTTTAGATACTCAATGATATCAGTCGCCATCAGGCTGACCTGGCCGATCCTTTCGGCAGCGAAGTCACCAGCCAGACCGTGCAGATACACACCCAATACGGCCGCCTCAAAAGGCGCCATCTTTTGGCCGCACAGGGCCACGATAAGACCAGTCAACACATCCCCTGCCCCTGCCGTAGCCATACCGGGGTTGCCGGTCGTATTAACATAGCATCGCTGTCCATCTGTTACAACCGTTCCGGCCCCTTTGAGAACAACAACACACCGCGTACGCTGGGCCATTTGCGCTGCTTGTCGGACACGGTCGCTCGGCATCGGCTCTCGAAACAGTCCGTCCCACAAGCGTCGCATCTCCCCGGGATGAGGGGTCAGGACGGGACATGCTTTGTGAGTTTCAAGACCGTTGCCCGTTGGTCCCATTGCCGCCAGAACATTTAGGCCGTCGGCATCCACAACCAGGGGCAAATCGGCTCTTTCCAAGAGGGCCAACACACACTGACGTACGCCCCGGCCGGTCCCGGCACCAGGACCAAACGCAACAACGTCATTGTCGGCCGCGTGCCGAACCAGCTCCGAAGCTGCCTGCTCATCACATTGGCCACGTTCGTCTTCCGGCAAACCAATCGTCGTATAGCAGGGGTCAAAGGCGGCTACAATTGCTTGAATCGAACGCGGCACCGCTGCACGCACCAACCCGGCTCCGCCGCGCAACGCTGCTTTGGACGCCAACGCCGGCGCTCCGCTGAAACCGCGACTGCCACCGACGATTAAAACCTTGCCGAATACCCCTTTGTGTCCATCAACAGGTCGCGCCGGCAAAGAGGGAATGTGGGTGATTCGTTCCATTATTCGACGCTCACCGATTCGTTGAATACAAGGTTGCTCTCGAGCCAGTGGCACGCCATCACTGCAAAATCGGCCAGATCCACAGCACAGTCCTGATTGACATCGCCCACGGGATACGCCGGACAGGAAGGGACGCTTTCAAAATGTGTCAGCACAACACGCCCCTGCTCATACAACACTTCAAAACGACCGTCCTGAAACAGATAATGTGAGTGTGCATTGATAAAACGTCCGACGACCGATTGCGCATCAATGATTACAAATTCATCGTCATAACTCGGTACAAACCCATCGGCCAATTGAATCTCCAGCCTGCCGTCAAGCGTCGCGTTCCCATGATTGGGATCCGGCAGAACAAGCCCTCCGTAATCCCAATAGGCCTCAGTGCCGCCGATTGAGATTTTCAGCGTGCCGCTCGGCTGTTGGGAATAATGATAATGAATCTCCAACGCCTTCCAGTCGCTATCGGCCCCAGGCGCCACAACGCCGCTTTCGTTTTCCACATTTGCCCAAATCCAACCCCACCCTTCCAGGGTGCCGCCTATAAGCTGAATGGCATTGGCCGCATCATCGCTATAGCGCAATGAAATCGCCCCGCCATTCATCCGCACCGTTCCCCTCGGCCAAACGACGACATACTGACCCTCTTGGGGGGCACACGTCAAATCGGCATACACCGAATTCCAAGGGTCGTCCTCAAGATAGACCAGCCCGGAACCACCGGCACCGCTGAAAGTCCCCCCAACCGCCAGCGAACCTGCCAAATCAGCCCATGAATTGCCCAAAATATGGAGTTGCCCGCGGCTACCGGCCTGTTCGCCAATAATAGTCGGGCCGGCACTGTATAATTTGGCGTCGGTCAGGTCAATCTGGCCGTGGCCGGCTGCACCGAGGATTATCGTCGCGTAATCATCCCGAATTTCGGCCGCTAATTCGGTCTCCTTTCCGTTGCCGTCAACATAAATCACCCCCGACGAGCCCGCATAATATCCTACATCCAAATACCCCATCAGGGCCGCGGCCCCGTCGCTTAAGGTCATCCAAGCCCCTCCCTCAAGAGCCATTCCGAACCAGCCATCCACGTACCATTGAGTCCCCTGCCCGCTGACCTCGATAGTGGCCTGATCTTCCGGATAATTGGCACTAAAGCCATAGCCGTGGGCCAGTTCCGCCTGATCTCGAAGTGAAAAATCAGCTGTTCCGCCATCGGCGATAAAAAAACCGCGCCATTCTTCTCCACTATAGACATACCATTCTGTCCCTTGGCCATGCACATCCACCTGGGCCACCGAACCGGGATTCCAGCACAAATGCACATCCGCCGAGTCCAGGAATCCGCCGTAAATCTCCATAGCACTATCCAGATTTTCGCCAACCATCACGGCATACGAATCATACTTGCCTTCGACCAGATAATAATAGCCATTGAGGTTGAGGGTAATCCGGGAACCGTCTACCCGCAGCCGATCGTGGACGGCATCATTCGCCAGATAAACCGTATAGCTGTTCGGGAGCAAGAAATCAGCAAAATCATTGCTTCCGGGTGTGCCGTAGGGAATCCATTTGGCAGGGTCCCCCATTTCACCGCCGGCAGGCGCGTTCCATTGATAAACTGCAGCATTCAGACTTGAAATAAAAGCCAGAGAAAAAATACAAAGAATATACAGAAGACGTGTTTTCATTTTCACACCCACCCTTTAGCCGTGCTCGGCCACTCTGTTAAACGTCGTTCTTCGACCCAATCCTGTGTACCCACTACCGTAAAGTTGATTGTACAATTTTAGAAAGGTAATTGTCAAGAACGTATTTATTGTTTTAGGATGAAATTTATCCAGTAGTTTTATTTCTGTTTATCCTGTTGCCTTCGGCTCCAGACTCATCGGGGCAAAAAGTCCAGCCTGATACTTGTAATACCCTAAAGCGGCAACCATCGCGGCATTATCCGTACAAAGCCGTTTATGAGCAATCAACAATCTCAAATTATATCGGCTCGCCAGGG
>MTKW01011818.1_pt1 | contig 26583 bp, 26 predicted proteins | sample 1042761 | NCBI WGS metagenome assembly MTKW01 (sample SAMN06205366, study PRJNA360243) | anaerobic digester metagenome | biome: Wastewater treatment plant; feature: Anaerobic digester sludge; material: sludge; isolation source: anaerobic digester fed with sludge from wastewater treatment plant ...
CAATTCAGCAAATATGTTTTTATAGTTTCAACAGTCGTTCTATTGTCGTTCATGCCGTATTTGTTGCAACGTTTGTTTTAAATATTAAACCATATTTTATCGACAACTCCCCTAAAATATTCATAGTCGCCTTCCGGCAGATGCCAGATCACTTTCACTTTTTCGGCAATTTTTAATTTGTCCTGCGATTTATAGCTATCTACAACAACCGAAAACTTTACTTTCTCATAAGTATTTTTGCCGGTTGTGAAATAACGATCCAATGTTTCAAAATGGGTAAACAGTCCTTCTTCATTAAAATAGAATGTCCCTGAAACTTCAAGTCCGTTATCTGTGAGTGTTCCCCGAACCGAATAATCATCTATCTGTTCCCATTTTACATTGTCTGATAGCAGGTAACCCGGAATAAACGTAAATTCGCAAAAAGTTGATATAAGCGCCGATTGTGCAACTTCTTTACTGTTATCATAAGCTACTTTTATCAAATTCAGCAGCTTTACGTTCATTTCTCCATAACCATCCCGATATAGATCTTTTGCTGCCACCGGCATACCGGAAATTTTCATGTAAGCAACCCTTCCTATTGGCTTCACGGAATTGAATTGCATGGTGTGAAGTTTTATCCAATCCTTATTTGGTAACATTTTTAGCCAAGACTCCGTCCAATACACATTGGCATTTATAGGAACAGGCGTATTGATGTATCCACAAACACGAAGGTATTTTTTTAAAGGTTCGGGTAGGTTGTTTATTAAATCTTCAGTAAATACTTCAATCTCATATTCCTTATTCCTTTCAGTAAATTCGGATTTATCTTTTATAAAAACGCTTTTCATATCGGTGCAATTTGTAAAAATCAGCAACACTGATAACACTGATAATATTCTCTTCATTCCAAATTTAGTTTATTGTGTTTAAACACTTAAATTTATTAACAATGACGCCATTAATCCCATAAAATTACCTGCCATGTGGGTAAGAATTGCATACGCATTGTTATCATATTTCTCCTGATAATAACCGGCAATTAATCCAAGAGTAAATGTCACTAAAAGGGTTCTGGTCAGGAAGAAAGCTCCTGCACCTGTTGCCATCAAGTTTAAATGAACCAAGCCAAACGCCAGTGCTCCAATAATTACGGGCAAGCTAATATGCCTTTTAAAGATTTTTATTCCTCTGTCTTTCAGTGGGGCTAATATATTTTGAAGAAAACCCCGAAACAAAACTTCTTCTACCACGCTTGCGTAGATAAATACGAAAAGAAAAAACTGCAACGGCGACATTACATCAAAGGCATAATGCGATTCTGCTTTGATTCCAAAGATATTTCCTATAATAGTCATAAGAACATTGACTATTACAGCTGCCAAGAACCCAAACAACATCGGTTTCAGTGTCTTTTTGAACTTTGGCACTGAAATTTTATAATTCACATACTTTTTAAGACCACAAATCAAAGCAATTGAAAGTATCAGTATAAGCGTGTCACCCCAAAAGGATTTAGGAATAAATTCAATGTTGATTTGTAATTTTCTACTAACAAATGATGATATTAGAAATACTATCGCTGTTAATAATATTCCCCAAATCAGTCTTTCACTGTTTTTCATAATCTATCCTGTTTTATGATTATTATCCTTTAATAACCAAGCTCTTAAGTAGTTATTGTTTTTACATTATTACTGCTGCGAACAATCAGCCAAATAGCAAAAGCCACTTCCCAAAATCCACCGAGACCGAGAAGATACATGCTCCACGCTTTTCCAAACAGCTCCGTAAAGTAACCAAAGGCAAAAACAGCGTAACCCATCACTCCCCATATTCCCAGCCAGGACGGTACAATTTTGTATTTTAGTAATGTCAAGCACATAGGAATGCTGCCAATTCCTAACACCAACATAGCAAGAACATATCCCGGATTACCTGATACACTTCTGCTTAAGAATATTGTTAAGAGAGCTAAGGCTTCAAATATTCTTGTAAAAAGATAAATGTTGCCAACTAACGGATTGTACAGATTCAATGTTTTTCTTAATAAAATCCCGATAAAGAGTACCATTACCGAGTTTGCAACAATCAACAATACACCTAAATATTTTACGGGATTATTTGTGCTTTCGAAAAAGGGTCTTCCAAATCCATAGGCTAAAAAAGCGAACAGAAAGAAAGTCCCGATAATCCGGGCGTCAAAAATTTGATTTGAATTGCTATTACTTTTCATGTGTTTGTATTGTTTTAGTTAAAGACCATATGGAACACTCACATAATATATAACTATGCTCCCGGGTGTCAGGTTTAGATTGACATGTTTGTTTCATTTCTTTAATAAAACCCATGGTAGCAGCCGGTTCAATATCTTGAAACAGCGAATCAGTGTAAAATGAGAGAAAGAAAGAGGCGCCTGTTGCAATAATTAGCAGTAAGCTTTTCATTTTTTCTTGCTTATAGAAAAATTGATTCTATACGTAACCATTGGGAAAAAGCCCTGTAACAACATTTCTTCATAAGTGCCCGTATTAATATCATAAAAGAGACCATAAAGATTTTTTCTATTTGTCAGGTTTTGGAGATCAACAAATAATTCACCTGTAAACTTCTCCCAGTTTTTCCTGAAACCCATTCGCAGGTCAATTCTGAAATAGTTACGTACTTGCAATTCATTCACGCGGGTATTGTCGTACACCACCCTGCGCTCCAATCTACTTTGATCTTCCAACACAGGAGTGTAACGGGTGCCGCCTGCCAATGATCCCTTTACATCAGCAAAGATCGTCCACCCTTTCTTAAGTGGTAATTCGTAACCCGATGCAAGATTAAAGAGATATTTCCCGTCGAAAATGGTACTCCACTCCTTTTTATTAAATCCGTTTGTGTATGTTGATCTGTAAATGGTGGAATTAAACAGGAGATAGTAATTGTTACTCATGAACTTTTCGATGGTAAATTCCACTCCGTAATTTTTCCCTGTTCCTTTATTTACAAGATTCCCCTCCCGCATAATTACATTGTCACCTGCGCCCCCTATCTGCAACATGGTATAAGTCGCGTCAGGATCATTTTTTACAGGTATATTATAAAGCCGCTGATAGTAAGTTTCCACTTTGAAATGCCAATCGGGAGCAAAAGCCCAATCATACGAAAAGTCGGTATGTGCACTTTTCATAAACCCGAGCATCTTGTTGCTGAACTCAATTTCACCTCCAGGAGTCAGGGTCCGGATGAAATAGAATGAACGTGGGATCATCTGGCTGTAATGTCCGCCTGCTAACGCCAAAGTGTGCTTTGGCGCAGGTGTGTAACGAAAACCAAACCGTGGCTCGACTGCATACGTTTTGTTTAAATGAAGATACATCCCATGGACTCCACCCGTCAGCAACGATTTCGATGTTATATTATGTCTGTATTGAGCATAGGCTCGCGCAAGACTAAAAGTTCCTTTCTCATCAACATTGGTAAAAAGTCCTCTCTCATCACTGAATGACTCTTTTTCAAGATATTTCACATTGTATAAGTCATACTTCACCCCTGTCTCTACTAACGAGTAGTAGGTAAATCGATGCTCCAGTTTAGTGTGCAGCGAATATTTATCCTCCAGTGCATTCTCGTCCCAAAGCGTTTTCCACTCCGCATCAGGCTGTACAAGAGACATTGTATCTACCGGCATATGGGTATCACTTCTTACGAAGGAGAGTAGCGTAGTAAGTTTTGTTTTCGGTGTAAAATCAACGCTGTGAGTAGTCCCTGCTATCAATGTTTTTGATTTTACAGCTATTCGTTGATCCATTTTTTGTACGAAGTTTTCACTGAGATCAACCGTAGTCACCTCAGATGTAACAAAATCAATCCCGCTAGTGCCCCATAAACCGATTACGGAAAGATGATTTTTCTCGTTTAAATCAAAATCAAGTTTCATAGTAAGGTCTTGATATTTCGGTGTTATACCCTTATAAAAACCCATCTTCTCCATCAGGTCGGGAATGGAATATCTATACGAAACAAGGTAAGATGAAGTACTTTTCTTTGAAAAATAACCTTCCGACCCCAATTCAATACCGTTAAAACCCATTTGTGCCCAAAACTCATGTTTTTGATTGTTTCCCTTCCTCATTTTCAGGTCGAATATGCCTGCCAGGGCATTGCCATAAGAGGCAGGCCAGGCACTCATATGAAAATCAGAGTTGGAGAGCAAGTTGGTATTAAGCAAGGTGACTTGCCCACCTGTCATACCCACGCCTGTGTTGAAGTGATTTAGATTAGGGATCTCCACACCATCCAGCATCCACTGAACACCCACGGGAGAGTTACCTCTGATTATAATGTCATTTCGTGAATCATTGGCAGGAATAACTCCTGCAAAGCTGCGTACCATACGTGCCGGGTCACCCAATGAACCGGCAAACCGAAAGGTCTCTTCTGTGCTGAAAGTTCGTGCTCCTGTTACAGACAACCTGTTTATCGGCCGGCTTTTATCATGTCTTGCCACCACCTCTACGCCCTGTAGTTCAACAAAGGAAGGTTCCAGCACCACATTCAGTACTACTTCTTTACCTGTATTTACCAATATATCAACTTCTTGTGAAAAAAATCCCACACTGCTGAATCTTAATTTTTGTCTTCCAACAGGAACACTGAAAGTAAAATTACCTTGTTCATCCGTTATCGTTCCTATTACGGGTTCGCTCCCCACAACGTAAATTGACGCCTGGATCAATTCATGAGTAGGATCACCGGAAATCACTACGCCTCTTACTGTTTCCGTCAAACTATTTTGTGCAACACCTGCTGATACTGGCAAAAACATAAGAAGCAATAACATCCACAATTTTTTTATGCTGAACATTATCTTTATTTGCTAAATAAAACCATTAAACGGTGCAACCCGACAACATTTAATGGATAGTTTGGTTACAGATTATGCAAAGTTAGCCAAGCCCGTAAAAAGAATGATTACGACAACAATAAATAAACATTAAGGTTTTATTACAATTGAATACGCAATCATATGCCGCGATATGTGAGTGTTTTTTATATTTTCAAGGTTTTGATAACATTAAGGAAAATGCGGTTGCGACAACGCAGGGACGCAATGCGGTTTGGAATTTATTGGTCATCCTTCTTCCCCTGCAGCCATATAATTCCACGTAGTGCATCACCTAATCCGGGCTTTCTGTCAAAAAAATCTGTCTTTGCATACAAATAAATTTCAACATCCGGGTCTCTAAGAATCGTTATCTTAAATTTATAAAAATCTTTATCAAAAGCACGTATAGTCTCTACGCTTTTAATCGGTGATTGAAATGTCGCATCATCCCCCGTTTGTAGGAAAGCGACAAGTTCATTCAGATAAAACACAACAGGTTCCACATTACCCCTTTCATCATAAGTTGGTTCCCGTCCAATTTTAGCAAGCCAATCTTTTGCTTTTTGTCCTTCAAATGAGAATGATTTTTCATCCAGCATTTCAACATCGTACCCCAGTGCAGAAATAGTAAAATTATATATTTCACCTATTTTGTAGGATTCTTTATGCAAAAAATAATTTGTGTCAAAAAATGTAATTGATTCCTCATCCTCCGTTTCTCCTGTTATAACTGCTTCAATAAAATTATCCCATTCATCGATTTTAGTAATTTTCAATTTAATACTATTCTTTGATTGAACAGACGGATAACCGGAAACAACTTCATTAACCTGTTTTTTTGGATTTGTTGCCAGCAAAATTTTTGGAGTTATTTCAGATTCGTCTGAAACAGAAAAGACTTTGGTAGTTCCCGGAGTTTCATTCTCAAAGCAATTTGCAATTACTTCAGATGTTTCTATTTTAGTTCCTCCCTGAAGTGTTGACGGGAGAACCTTTTGAAGCACTGTGATAATTTCTTCAACACACTCCCAGTGATTTCGATGTCCTTGTTCAGCCATATTTTTTAATATTTAATTTTGTTATTGATATACCTCTGCTTTCCTATAATATGGAACGGAATTTTCAAAACAAATATAAGACATATAATCATATCTTATTCTTCATCAGTTCCGTAAGGCTTGCTGTAAATGGAACTGCAGAAGCTCTGCCACCCGAATAGCCGGAAAGTTTTCTAAAATCCCAAATTACATTTTCAAATTCCGCGTCGGTTACACGCTCTATTTTAATTACGAGATAATTATCCTGCGATGGGTCAGGGTAACCTTTTCTTATTAAATCGTTCTTTGAAAACACTCTTGGCCCTCTGCCTGTGATTCGCCATAAGTCGCCGGAATTTGTGTCACCTGCAGTGTGAAGGAGCAAATATTTTGAACCAACCATCTCTTTGTCAAGTGTCAGCGAGCCACGGCCTGAGCCCATTCTGAAATTATACAAACCAGTTCTTTCAATCCAGTCATATTGTTCCTGAGACTTGTAATAACCTACCAAAACAAAAGTGTCGTCAGGGATCAAGTCTCTGTTATCATTGTATGGTTCAGGCAAAGGCTCTTTTACTACATTGTTGACTTCAGGCGGATTTTTAAAGATGTCATATGTTCTGTAAGCGAATTTCTCACGCTGTGAAGTACGGTTGATAAAGTGTTCTGTTATTTCCAGAATAAACGCTTTTAACTCAGCAATTCCACTTTCTGTTTTGGATGGTTTTACCGGGAATGCGCCAAGACCTGGTATAATTTCATGAAACCCTTTTTGTTTAAAAGATTCATCTCCGGGGTACAATACATAGGCGCCACCCGTTCTTCTGATTGCATCTTTATAAGCATGCATTTTTAACAAATCTGCATTTTTATAAACGCCTTTTCTGTTTTCTTCCTTTTCTACACCCAAATCATCTTCCGTACTCAGTTTCAGAAAATCTGTCAGATTGGCAATTTTGTACTTGGCATCAAAATGAACATGAACAATCAGTTCCTGTTCTTCGGCCTCAGTTTCCGTAATTCCACAAGGCCAGAAAGAGAGAGTATAATCCGGTCTGAGAGTTGTTGTCCAGCTGCCCGGGGCGGGGTATTCTTTCCCTCCGCTGAACGAACGGTTGTAATTGAAGCGAATATTGAGTTTTCGGGTTCCGGAGTTATACACTCCCCCGAGTGCGGTAAATCTTCCTTGTTTTATTCTGAGGTTCAGCCCATCGGGCGTCTCTTCAATCAAATCATCAATGTCTCTTGGCTCTATATCAAAAATTAACTGAAACAGATCCAGTAATTTAAAAAACAACCAGTATTCATATAGTGTGGCAATATCTTTTTTACCACCGCTATAAACATCATCACCACCACTCCATATTAATTTGGCAGCAAGGTCAAACATTAACCAAACACGAAGTACTTCTCTGTAACCCTCTTTTCGCTGTAGCACAGGACTATTTAGCTTTAATGTTGCAGGTCTTGAAACATGTCTGAAAAAAGAGTGATGTAACTGGTTTTCCAACTCTTGTATCATTGCTTTCGATTCAACCTGCATTTTGTCATGCTGAAATTCTTTTGCCTTATTATTTATATCCGTACAGAATTTCAGGAAATTTTCAAGTGCATGTTTGATAAAACGATTTTCAGGGGTGTCCACTGAATCAGTTTTTATGATACTGGTAATACGCTCAGGCAATGTATCAATACCGTAATCTTTCAAATAATGTCTTTGAGGCAAACCATTGCGCTTTCCTCCTTTTACTATTTCTTTGATGTGGGAGTTTGAAAATCGTTTTACATTACGGATATCTTTTTCTTCTATTGCTTCTGCCCATCTTGTTACCGGTGACGAAACTATTCGGTGAACTGCTTCGGAAAACTCATCGGTACCAATGATTGACTTAATAAAAGAAAATTTTGCGTAAAGTGTCTGGCTGTCTTTGGTGTAATCAATTTCGAAATGTTGTAAAACTGGTGAATTGGCACGCAGCAAGAAGTCAGTACATTTTTCTGTAATAAATTCCAGCATATCGCGGTAATCATCGCGGTAACCAGTTTTTACTGACTGAACCTCCAATTCAAGTCTGAAGTACTCTTTTAAAGTTTCCTTTTCGAGTATCGGGACAGAAAGTGTACCCACAAAAATGTTAGGTGAAATTGTTCCCACAGCTGTGCTTCGACTGTGTTGCCGGATAATATTTTCGCCAATACTACCCAATATAAACCTGGAATCACTGAGTTTATAGTCGTAAAAACAACCTTCTACCAGTTGATACCGGGCTTCATTATACGTTTCTGCATCTTCTTCGGCGTCAAACAGCGAGTCAGGTTTACGGGAATCTATCCAAAGCCGCAAACCTTCCTGAACGGAATCAAGATTGATTTCTATATTTGGAACCGATTTCATTTTTATGCTTCAGCAAAACTCGCAAATCCGTTATCAACCGCTCCGCGATACATACGTGCAATTTTCTCAAGTGAAAGCGGATAACGTACATTGTCATCATTAAAATTGAAGCCGGTTTTTTCAAAAATATCCTTGGTGATATTCATGTTATCGCTTTTTAAAATACAGAAGAAACCCAGGGTTTCCAACACAGGACACAGTTTTCTGCGCGAGCCGTGTAATTTTGGAAGCAACTTCTGAACAACAGCAATATCAATCTTTTGGTCTTTTTTTAGCCCACTATCCAATATTGTAAGCTGATGAATCAGTCTCAGAATCTCTCTGGCACTGCGATAACCAAACTCAGCCCCCATCTTTTTTAATTCGCCAAAAAACTTTACCAAAGCCCCTCGTATATCATCAACATCTTCTGTAGCAAAGGTTGAATTTTGAGACATTTCTAAAAAGCTTGCAGCCATTCCTGCACCTTTGCCGGTTAATTCATCCATATCAATCTCTTCGATGTTTTGCAGGAAATATTCCATTTCATCTTCAGTGACACGGAATTCAATAGTATTGGCTCTGTCTAAAACCTTAGGACTGAACATATTGGTTGTTTCGTCAATATTCACTGTTCCGATAATGAAAAGATTTGACGGAACTTCCAGCTTTGCGGGAACATCATTTTCAATCGTGTCTCCTGCATGTAGCGGAATATCTGCCTTTGATTCCATAACGCTAAGAAAGTCAGCAAAATAGCGCTCCACATGGCTCAGGTTCATTTCATCCAAAATCAGAAAATGAGGAAGTTCCTGATTCTCGTTGGCCCGGATAATTAAGTCAAGTACTCCATTATCTGGTTTTACATACTCTTCCGGATTCAGTGCATTCGGATAGCCCAGCAGTGGTTCACGGTTGGTCCAGTCTGCACCCACAGGAATAATCCGATACTGCTCTTCATCCTGACAAATCCATTGTACAAATGCCTGGGCAAGTTTAGTCTTACCGGAGCCTGAGAGTCCTGTAAGAATTACAAAAGGCTTTGTAAGAAGAGATGCACAAAATCTGGTGACTAGTTTGTCGGAATATAGCAGGCCAGAACTAGCGATGTTTTGAATTAGTGTTTCTATCTTAAACTCAGATTTTTCTATTACATATTCAGGTCTATATGTTTTAAAATCAGATTTTCTTGTATTAAACTCGAGTTTTTCTACTTTATTCGTTTTAAAACTTTCACTCTGGAATTGGCTTCTATAAATTTCTATGATAGAATTTAAATCTTTATCCAAAACTTCACCAGATGGCATGTTATTAACATGATACACTTTAAATATAAACGATGCTCCGTACCTATATGGTTTTATTGAGTATTTTTCATTAAAATATTCTGATATTGTCTTTTTATTTTTGATGTCCCATTGTGTTTCAGGAACATTTGTTTCACTCACACCATAAGCTAGTATTAATATGCCAAGCTCCCTGTAGTAAAGGTAAACAGGATAAATGCCATTGCTTGTAGTGTTTGGTTCTTGTAAGAATGAAATCCAAGGTATTTTAGCTTTATTACCTTTCCCAAAGCTTACCCTTACATCCAATCCTTTATATATAGAATTGTAATGTTTATACTCTTGATTTTCTGTTTTAGCCTGTTTTAGAAACTGTTTTAATTGACTATGGTAGCTCATATTATTTATTATAATTATATTGTCTATTTCAGTTGATTATAAATTTTAAAATGGCACTTTACAGTACACATTAAAAGCAATAATAGTTTCCTCTCTTGTCCAATTTTTACTTTTCGCCATGATCAATTATTTCAAGATTAGAAACGCAATAATCTTTTAGAATTTTATTTAGTAATTCTTTTGTAAAATCTGAACTGCCAACAAGAATTGTTCTGAAAATCTCAATTTTTTCATCAACGGTTAACTTATTCAGACTTTCATCGTCGCAAAAAAAGACATAAAATCTTCTCTATACCATTGTCTTTTGCCCTTAATCAGCTTTTATTTCTGTTTCAATTTAAAGGTCTAAAAATACAATTTTTTATTCAACTATCCACTATTCCAGGCAGTTTTACAAACTTTTTCGGACAATATCGGATTAATTGGTTGGATTGTATTATCGGTTGTAGGCGGTTGGATCGGTTGTATATACAACATTCGTAAATATAAAACCGACCAATCTAAGGGTAGAAAAATCTATAAGAACCAGGAAGAACCTTTTAAATTTCATATCAAAATTATTCTTTACACTTACAGATTCCCAAAAATAACCTATGAGAAGCTTTGGAATTGATAATAATCAAGGCGTGCATCCGCGTATCACATACAAGCAACTGCGGAAGTCAATACAAATCACACCGTTGCCTATGGCGATGATGAGTGTGGCGCGACGTGCCGAAGATGCGGTAAGGGAATTGTTGAGCGAAAAAGAAATACAACCGATGTCGAACATCAGTCATCGGACATCCGGCATCGGTCATCCTTACGCTTCAGATGTACGAAGCAGTCCGGCCAGGTTTTTCCCCAAATCCAGGCATTTCAGGTAGTTGTCTTTTTTGAGTGCCATTTTTTCTTCTACTCTGTCGTCAACCATACGCCACTTCATATTTTCACCAAATTCGGCCAGCTTTTTGCCAGAGACTCCTGCCCATGAAAATGAACCGAAAAATCCAAAGTCCCTGTTTTTTACTTGCCGCAACTCAATTTTAGTCAGAAGTGAATGAATATCCGGATGCAACTCGTTGGAGTAGGTCGGACCACCTATCACAAGCCCTTTGTACTTGAAAATATCACTTAGAATGATGGATGCATCTGACTTGGCAACATTGTGCATCACTACGTTTTTAATACCATTGCGGACTAATCCTTGTGCCACAGCTTCTGCCATCTGCTCTGTGTTGCCGTACATACTGGCATACACGATCACCACACCTTCACAACCTTCGTAACGGCTCAGCCGGTCATAAATACCCACAACTTTTGAAATATTTTCGTGCCAAACCGGACCGTGTGTAGTACAGATATATCGAATTTCAAGCGGCGCAAGTTTTTGCAAGGCTTTTTGTACCGGTGAGCCGTATTTTCCCACAATATTGGCATAATAACGGTACATCTCATCCCAATATTTATCCAGGTTTATTTCCGTGTCCAGTACTCCGCCATCAAGCGTACCAAAGCATCCGAAAGCATCACCGGAGAACAAGACTTTTTCGGTTTCATCATAAGTCATCATGGTTTCGGGCCAGTGCACCATAGGTGTGAGGTAAAAAGTGAGCTGATGTCGTCCCAACGAAAGTTGATCACCATCCTTGATTTCCATGGTATTGTCGTCAATTCCGTAATATCCCTCTACCATTTCCAGCGTTCTTTTGTTGCCCACAATGGTCACATTCGGGTAATACTTCCGAAGTTGGGTAATAGAACCGGAATGATCGGGTTCCATATGGTTGATAATCAAATAATCAATGCTTCTCCCTTGCAGTTGGGACTGAATTTTTTGAATGAAAATATCGCCATAGGATGCTTCAACGGTGTCAATCAGTGCAACTTTCTCGTCAGCAATCAGATATGAGTTGTACGAAACGCCATAAGGCAACGGCAACATATTTTCAAACTTTGCTTTTATACGGTCGTTAACGCCCACGTAGTAAATCTCACCGGCTATTTTTGTGTTGATGTACATAGTTTATTACTTGATTAATTATTTTGATGGTTTATTAATTTGCACGTTGTTTTTTATTGAAATGCAAAGTTACGATTTAAAAATTAGAAATTATAAAACACATCATCAATCCATTTTGCCGGGTTTTCGTTTATATAGGTTTGTATGCGTTTAAATGATTGTTCGTCACGAATGATATGGTCGTGAAACAGGCGTTGCCATGCGACTTCGGAATTGATTTTCCGTGCATGGGTGGTTACACCAATTTTGAAACCCCGAATGATGGATGCCAAATTTTTTGATTGTGGACCAAAACGGTTTTTGGGGACATTGGTTTCGTGTGGTTGTGCGGTAGAGACGCAATGCATTGCGTCTGTACAACGGGCGGCAACACCACGGGCGGCAACACCACGACAGGCGGCATCATTACGTTGGTTATATTCATTTTCCCCGATAATTATAATGGCATGAAAATGATTGGGCATTACCACAAATTCCCCCATTTGTAAATTTATATCGGGTCGCATGTCGAATGTTTTTATCCATTCCTGTTGCGATTTATTTCGGCACAATTTATCCCTTATCTGAAAGAAGGTATTTGGTTGGAAAATGCTCATCGTTCCAATGCAGCCGCCCAAAAACTGGCTACCGGAATGAGGAAAATCGGCGTCGAGTTAATCCAAAAAGTGGAATCGAACCAACTGTTTTTTATTCTTCCAAAAGAGATTACGGATAAATTGCTCGAACGTTATTTCTTTTATCCCTGGAACGAAAAGCGCAATGAATCACGCTTAGTTTGTTCTTGGGACACAACTGATAAGGATATTGAGGAGTTTTTAGAATATTTGAGAGGGTTGATGTGTAGGATGATGGACATTTGATGTATGGTGTGTCCTGCGGAATTGCAATTTATAAACTCATGTAAATCCTTGAACTCCGCACGCACTACGTCGTTTTGTGCATCCTCGTCTTACTGATTTTTACGGTATGTAAAATCCGTAATTCCGATATTTGAATAAGTCTCTTTCAAGGCCTCCTCGTCATCAGAAATCACCAGCAATATATCGTTGACGTGTAATTCGGTTTGTCCTGTCGGAATAAAGTAATTGTCGCCCCTCTTTACCATAACAGCTAAAGTGTTATCAGGTAAAGGCATCTCCATCAAGTTTTTACCATAACTCAGGGTTTCTTCGGTAATCAAGATCTCTGTCATGACCGATTTTATTTCTTCCGAAAAGTCCACATCAAATTCCTGTAAAGGCCTGTATTGTTCCGGCTTTTCAGCCAACCCGAACATACGTGCCACGGCAGGCAAGGTAGTTCCCTGCATCAACAAAGAAACAAGGGTAAGTACAAACACGATATTGAATATCACCCGCGCACCGGGAACTCCGGCAGCCAGGGGTAAGATGGCGAAGATAATGGGAACTGCACCCCGCAATCCTACCCACGACACATACAGTTTGTCTTTAAATCCCACTTTTCGGAAAGGAGCGAGACATAAGAAAACCGTAACAGGACGCGCAAATACAATCATAAAGAAAGAGATAAGAAGCGCGGGAACAATTACCTCAACCAGTTCACTCGGGTTAACCAGCAAACCGAGCGTAAGGAACAGCAATATCTGACTCATCCACGCGAATCCATCCATAAATCTCATAGAAGAGCGTTTGTGCACGAACCGGGAGTTTCCGATCACCAGGCCGGCAATATAAACGGCCAGGTAACCATTTCCTTTCAGGAAGTAGGTGGAAGCAAAGATAAACACCCCAAAAACAAGCAGCATAATTGGATAAAATGAATCGTTATCCATTTTAACTTTATTGATAGTTTTCACCGCCAAACGCCCCAACAGAATCCCCATGGCAGTACCCACAACCAACTGGATCAGCACACTTAGTCCCACCATCAGGTAGTCAGGATTTTCACCATACTGAATGATATCGATGAACATAACCGTTAGCAAATAAGCCATCGGGTCATTACTACCGCTTTCCAGTTCGAGCATCGGACGCAGGTTATTTTTCAAAGTCAAGCCCCTTGAACGCAAAATTGCAAAAACGGAAGCCGAATCGGTTGATGAAACCGTTGAAGCAAGCAGCATACACGAGAGAAAGCCTAATCCCAGGGCAGGAAAAAAACTATCAGTCATCCAATACGTGAACAATCCCGTAAAAATAGCCGTCAACAGCACTCCCAGAGTAGCAAGTACCGCTCCGGGACCGATAACAGGTTTTATTTCCGAAAACCGAGTGTCCAAGCCCCCCGAAAACAGAATAATGGCCAAACAAACCGAGCCTATGGCTTGTGCCATTTGTATATTTTCAAATTTAAGTCCGAAGCCATCGGCACCGAATATCATACCCACCAAAAGAAAAAGCAATAAAATAGGTACTCCAAAACGGTGTCCCGCCTGCCCTACCAGCATACTGATAAAAAACAAGGCCGAACCGACAAGCAATATTAGTTCTGTTGAAATAGTCATCTGTATTTATTCGAAAATAACTGAATCTTCTTTTGCATTTTCTGACGCACACACTCCCGGAATGACCAGGAAATGTTATGCGCATATGCCCGGTTTAAAGTCAAACCAGCATTTTTATTTGCGCGGCAAAGATACAAAATTTGCCAATATAAAGTTTATGACGCTTATAGACCTATTTTTATAAAACCGTTACACTTACAGGTAAGCGGTTTGTTAAACTAATGAGAAGAGTATTTATTCTGCTGAACTGAACTAAAGAAATCAGCAAAAAACAAGGCTTGATATTTTATGGCATTATTCCAATAGGGCCGGTTGTGTGCTCCTGGTCTTGAGATAAAATCATGGGGAATATTTCTGTATAACAACTCATTATGAAGTTTTACATTTACACCGTAAAAGAAATCTTCAGTTCCGCAATCAATAATGATTTTTATACTGTTCGGGGTCAATAAGTGTAGCTGATTCATAACAGTGTGTTTTTCCCAATTATCCGGATATTCGCTTTGTTTTCCAAGTACGTTGCTCATTTCCCAATTATCAGGAAAAGGACGAATATCTACTCCTCCGCTCATACTTCCACAAGCTCCAAATACATCCTGATGGCGGAAACCCAAAAACAAACCACCATGACCGCCCATACTCAAACCGGATATAGCTCTTCCGCCACGTTCGGCTATAGTGCTGTAATTTTTATCTACCCATTGAATCAGTTCTTTCGACACAAAGGTTTCATATTTCCGGGTGCTATCTACCGGACTGTCGAAATACCAACTGGAAAATCCGCCATCGGGACACACTATGATGAATTGATGCAGATCTACAAGGGCACTCGTTGATGGAATGGTTGTCCAGCTTTTATAATTACCGCTATACCCATGAAGAAGATAAAATACGGGATATGATTTACCTGAATCGTAAGAGTCCGGAAGCATAACAACGACTTTAATATTTTTCTTCATACTGGGGCTATAAACCTCAAGAGTATCCGTTTTAGCGGAGAAAACATAATGACTTGCCAAAAACAGGCAAATAATAAAAATAATAGACTTTTTCATTTTTTTACTTATTAATTAATGAGACATAAAATATACAAATACCTCTGTTTATGTGAAATTATTATAAATCCTATCCTTATCCTCAATTTCCTTATTGGATTTATGATATAACTCAATCAAAATAACCCTTTCTTCCTGTTCAAAATGTGCATATATCAATCTAAACCCGGAATTTACACCCTTTCCTTTAAATGATTTACTTGCAATTTTTTTAACTTTAATTACACAAGTTTCTAAACCTAAATCGTTAATTCTAAAGCTGAAAGGCGGTCTTTCTTTAGGATTGACAAATAAAACTTTCTTGACAACCTCTAAATCTTCTTGCAATGTCCTATATTTCATAGAAAGTCTTTTTAAATCTTTCCGGTATTCATCTAATTCTTCTATTATCATGGGACATTAATTTCTTCATCATAGGTTCTGACTGAATAGGGGTATTCTCTATAAAACGCAAGTTCATAGTCGATTACTTCTCCTTCTTTAGATGCTAGCCAGGGCATATCCTTGTGGGAATAGTCACTTATTGCAGAAGCTGACCAATCCGAATACTGGTCTATTACCTTGTCAATAACATCTTTTTCGCTGGCGATCAAGTTCTTTAAGTTTGGTTTTATAAGTGGGATATATCTAGTTTGTGGATAGCCATGATATTCAGTTTTAAATCTTGCTATCATTTTATCTTCTATCATTTGGTTGATGATAGAGTCAATTTTTTGGGGTACCGGTCCAAACGGTAATTTCCGATATTCTGCACCTGTTAAATGCTCTTCATATATTTCATAATAATTGAAATCCGAAAAATATAATAATTTGTATAACAGAGTCTCTCCTACATTAGGCTTGCCTGCACACTTCTCTAGTATATATAACAATATATCTTTGAATTTATCAACCTTTAATTTGGGTATGGAAATCCTAAGTTCTTCCTTAAAATTATCGTCATTAGAAGGAATATTAATTGTTTCTATTTGAAAATCTTTGGACAACAATTTATCGATCGAGACAGATAAGTTATCAGCTATTTTTTTTAGTTCAATAACGGACAAATTTCTATTACCTAATTCAATTTGTGTTAACGATGGTCTTGACATTTCTAATAATTTGGCAAGTTCATCTTGAGAATATCCTTTACTTTTTCTTAGTTCAGATATTCTAATTCCCAATTCTTTTTGAGTAATTGTTTTCATTTTTCGTCTGTATAAAACTTTTAACTTGCTGTGTTCCTTTTAGATCGAAGCACTGTTCTATTACAAAAACCTCGACCGGATGGAACTCACATGTATTTTATTCATTGGTATTTTCCGACAAATTGGAACAAGTCGTTTTTGCTGCAAACATGTTCGTTTCACATTATTTGAACACAAAAGTACAAAAAATGTTTTAAATTAAAACAATATAATGTTCGAATATCTTACAATATTTTAATTTGATGATTGTTTTTTAAATTTTAAATAGTATTCATTAACTATGACAGTATCCTTTGCGTCTATATTAGGTACGGAGTCCCTGCAAAATTCATTATTTATTTTAAGGACACAATAAATACAGATATCTTGATGTCTGTATATAAAGTCAATCATTGGCAAAATAAGGTTTTCACCATCAGTTTTCACATAATAACATGGTTTGTACTTTGCAGCTTTACAAAAGCCGGCAGAACAAGGAAGCGGGATCTCCTCGTAATATAATGGTTTATAATTGAATAATTTATTAAAGGAATAAAACAAAAGGTCAACAAGAGCGGAAACAGTGTCTTTCCTTTCCAAATAAATCAGGTTTTCTTTTTTTAAAAGATTCAATGTGTCCGAATAATCAGAATCAAAATTACGTAATTTAACTTTTTCAGGACTTAAAAAAGTCAAAATAACATCGTCCTGAGTACTGAAACTATTCATTCCGGTAAGCAGATAACCATATTGCTTTTTGATATAATTAACTGTATTAGGGTCAGTTATTTCTCCATTTTTAGTAAATGCTTTGATGGAGTTATCAGTTATAGGAAAATTTGAATAGACTATCGGATAACTGACAATTTCATCTTTTTCTTTACAAGATAGTAGCGTAAATAAAAACAATAATGTAAATAAATTTACAAGCTTCATAATGGTGATAATTGTTTGTTGACTAGGTCTGTTGAATATTAATCTGTTTGTTATCGTTATATTTCATGTTTATAGTGAGGTCTTTTAGTTTTTTGCTTAAAAACCTGATTTACGAAACAAATTTACAACATTCGTAAATCATTTCAGCAACAATTCTACAAGTATTTTCTGCACACATCAGTGAAGCAATTAAATAAAAACAAATAAAAATGATGCTGGATTATGATGCACAGCAACGGTCGCTAACTGCACTCATTTTCCAATATAAACATCTTTTACATAGGGTCCATCAAGAGAAACATAAATTGGTTCGAGTTGGATGTTGTCCATTTCGTTTATAAGTGCATCTCCGTTAAAGTCAAGGTACTTGTAACTACCTATAGTTACGCCTTCAATGTAAGCCCAACTATCAATCTCTTCTTGACTGGCAAAAATACCTGCTAATACAAACCTACGATTCACTTTATCAAAACTTTTGATTTTTGAAAGTTTTGATAAAGATATTGTTCTTTGAGAAGTCTAGTGTAGCTATTCAAATATTTTTTTAGTTTGTCAAAATTTGTGTTAGAAGTTGGTAGATTTTTCCTTTGTCCTCAATGTCAGAATTGCCATTTTTATATTTGGTCAAGTTGTGGATTTGCGTTTGATTGCTCTGATAATCTCACCTATCCATAAGACCAAAGAAGTAGAACCGATAATCACAACCCAATCCTTGAATGATAACGGTACTGTTCTGAATACTTCCCCTCCGAATTCCACAATTATAATTTGTCCTATCAGGATCACAAATGCAACTATCAAGAAACCGATAGATTTACTTAATCCATGGAAAGCGGATTTTCCTGATGCGAATGCTTTTGCATTAAACATATTCCAAAACTGTAACATTACAAATACAGTAAAGAAACGAGATAGATCGTAACGGCTAATTTCACCATTATTTGAGAAATAAAATAAAAGACCTAATAAAATAACAACAAAAGAAAAGCCCACAAACAATATATTCGAACGCATCTTAGGTGTTATTATAAAGTCCTCATTTCTCCTGGGCTTATCATTCATTACCCCGGGATTCGGCGGCAAGGAAGCCAAAGCCGCCGCCGCAAGAGTGTCCATGATAAGATTAACCCACAACAATTGAGTAACGGTCAAAGGTAATACATGACCGAATATTGAGCCTAAAAACACGATAATTAAGGCAACAACATTGATGGTCAATTGAAATAGAATAAGACGCTGAATATTCTGATACAATGAACGGCCCCACATTACGGCAGATGTAATACTACTGAACGAATCATCCAATAAGGTAATGTCACTTGCTTCTTTAGCAACAGATGTACCTGAACCCATTGACAAACCAACATGGGCGAAATTTAAAGCCGGAGCGTCGTTTGTCCCATCTCCCGTAACCGCAACGACAGCACCGTTTTTTTGCAATAACCTGACAAGTCTTTGCTTGTCTGTCGGTCTGGCCCTGCACATTAATTTTAAATGCCGTACCCGCTCCAGTGCTTCCTCTTCCGACAGATTTTCAAATTCAACACCGGTAATAATATTGTTTGAACCATCGTTACTATCATCCCAAATACCAATTTGACGACCTATTTCCTTTGCAATGCCCGGGGTATCACCCGTTACAATTTTGACTTCTATACCCGCATTTAAACATTGAGCTACAGCAGCATGAACATCCGGTCTTAAGGGATCGGAAATAGCTGCAATTCCAAGAAAAATCAAACCCGAAGCGATTAATTCCCCATTTTCAAATCTGGCCTTATTATCATCAATGATCTCATAGGCAAAACCTAAAGTCCGCATGGCTTGATTTTGATATTGCAAAAGTGAATTTTCAATTGTTGAAATATACCCATCAATCGGTTTCAATCCTTTTTCAGTCAATACATGACTACATCTTGACAATACTTTTTCAGGTGCGCCCTTCAGATATAGAACTTTTTTATTCAACAAAGGACTGTTGATCAAAGTAGCCATGTATTTTTTTTCCGTTGAAAATGTTAATTGTTCGATGATTTCAGCATTTTTACGAATATCAAAATAATCAAAGCCTTGTTCGTGTAACCACAATAAAAGAGCGGCTTCTGTAGGGTTACCCAAGGTTTTTATTTTTGGAGACTCGGAATAATCCAAATAAGCTGTTGAATTGACTGCTATACTCTCTTTTATGATGTTACTATTTTCTTCATTCGCTAAAGTTTTACCATCCAGACACATAAAATCAGCTTTATATACCTGCATTTGATTCTGTGTTAATGTCCCCGTTTTGTCGGTACAAATTACGGTTATTGCTCCCATTGTTTCGCAAGCGTGCATCTTCCGGACTAAATTATTATTTTGCAACATCCTGCGCATACTTAGTGCAAGGCTAAGCGTAACGCTCATGGGTAATCCTTCCGGAACCGAAACAACAATCAAAGTAACAGCAACCATGAAGTATTGTAATATTCGACCTGCTACTTCTAAACTGATCCATGATTCAGCTTTTAACAGGTTAACACCAAACAAAAAGCCGAGGACGGAAAGTATCAGAAAAGCCAGTATTCCATAAAGAAACCATCTGAGCCAACTGCCTTCTTTAACACTTTTGGGAAGTTTTTTCTCTTTACCCAGTAATTCGAATAAATCATAAATTATAGGTAACCAAACTTTGGTTAATGCAATCACTACTGATAACATCACAATCCCAACAGTAACTATTTGAGCAATTGTAAATTGGGTTTCTCCTAAAAATAAATCTTTAATGAAAAGTACCAAAAAGGTTAAAGTAGCTAAACCAAAACCAACGACACCGATAAACTTGGCCAGTTTGTCCAATTGCTTATTTAAAGGCGTTTCTTCTCCACTCATTTCAGTTGCTTTTTCTGCAACTTTACCAAATTCCGTTTCATCGCCTACTTTCTTAATTTCGAGGATGCCATGACCGTCCATCAATTTTGTTCCTCTCATTGCCCAATTCGAAGGATATGTCGCATCTGCATGAAAATGTGCAGGGTCGGTAGTTTTATCAATTATAGGTTCGCCGGTTAAACATGATTCATCAATTTGAAGAGACACTGCTTCGAGCAATTCTCCATCAGCAGGAACCTCTTCACCTGTACCGAGAATTACAATGTCACCTACAACGATTTCTTTCTTAGGTATTTCACAAATATTTCCATTGCGTATAACCTTGTAAAGCGTATCGTCATTGACTTTATTTAAAATATCAAATTTCTTATTGGCGTCCACCTCAAACCAAAAAGCAACGCCGGTTGCTAAAAAAATCGCACAAAAGATACCTATTGTTTCGGCAAACTCCATATTGACAAATGAAATACCCAATGAAAGAAATGCCGCAATTAAAAGTATTCTGATAATTGAGTCTTTAAACTTTTCTAAAAAAAGTTTCCACAAAGATTCTCTCTCCGGTGGAGTTAAAATATTTTCGCCGTATTGATTACGGCTTTCGAGAACCTGCTCATTGGAAAGCCCGGTGTAGTGCTTCTTGTATTCCATCTTAATTTTAAGAGATTAAATAAACGTTAGTTGTTTTTTTGTTGCTTCAGCGTTTCTAATTTCCTGTGCTTGCGATGTCTCATAAGCGCCCAACTGCTGCGTTACTTTCGATATTCGGGCTTAGTTAAATACTTAATTTGAGACAGCCCCATTTCCAAGGTTTATCATTTCGAGGATATCCTCGGAATGATTAGACACTTGCTAACCACCATTGACACAGGCTTCTTTCGCCACATGTATTTTTAAATTCTATGATTTTTAATTGAGGGTCAAAGGTAACAATTTAGCACGGTTGCGCAAGAAAAATTTTGAATTATTGCATTGGCTTTTTCAACCCATTCTTTTACGCTGAGTTTGTAACTATTCAAACCTACTTAACTTTAATTACGGTAAATTCGCCATAATTAAAATCGGGTATAAACAGATTCTCAAACACTAAGATATTCAGCTGTATTTTTATTACGAAGTCAAGCGGGAACAAAGGAATTACTGGCTTGGTTTTTAGTATGTCGGTTAACGAAATATATTCTATTCTTTTTCAAGGATAACAGATATTTCTTTACCTTCAACTGTTGTAATTTTGTTTTTTTAGTTGTTAGTTTTGTGCTGATAACACAAACAGCACAAGCACTTTGCGTTCAGGCAACGGAGTTCAGGATCAAAAGATCCAAGTTTAACATCATTCAGCCTAACGTACAACCCGTGTTGGCTAGCGGGCGAACTACTAAAGAGCATGATAATACGTTTGTATTTTCTTTGCCATCAATTTTCTGCGTTCTAGTAAGAAATCCTCGTAATTATCAACATCCATTGAAATTATATTTTCGGGAATGCAGTTTGCTTTCAAATTTTCTCTTAACACATTAATATCGCTAATATTTCCGTATTTCAAATCTTTGGTTTCTGTTTGTTCAAAAACAATATTGAAATATTCGCTGGGTGCTTTATCTCCAACCGAAATATTAGTCTGTGTGTCAAGGTATGTATAATTGGCAATTTGATTATATTTTGATTTTTCTCTTATACCGTTCTTTTGCAAATATTTTTTAGGGAAAATATGATGTACATCTCCCATTGTCATAATCAAATCCCTTACTTTTGTTCCATTCATTAGCAAAGAATTATCACTATTATGTATTTGGGCAGCTATAAACACATTAAAAAACGGGCTATTTATGGCAGAGGTTTCCAAATCCTGCACCAATCCTATATTCCAAAAAGTATCAGATAAATTGGCTTCTTCCATTTCTTTGAAATATTCCAGAAAACCTTTCTCTGAAATTCGTCTGATATCCAAATCCATGGCAGTTTCAGGTGAAGTTATGTATCTGCTTGTCAAAGTAGAAAACACATACCATTTTGACACATAGTGCTTTATTTTCGTTTTGTCTATTTGACTGTTTTTATTCAAAATAAGATAGAGCGTATATGCAAAATCCAATGTCATTTGAGAATTAATCAATTTACTTGAAATAAAGCCAGCCGATTTAATTGCAAGAACAAAATTTTTAAAATTATATTCGTTCATAAAATCCATGACTCCTTCTGTTAACTTCATAAAAGAATCTTCGGCTATTTCTTCTTTGTAATCACGAGTCTCAAAATCGCGTCCACCAAGTAAACTTACCAAATCTTTCATTTTTCCACGACCAAACTTCTGCATAAATGCAACACGCAAAATATCTCCGTAACCGGGGTCAAAAATGTCATCTTTATCGTCCTTCAGCCATTTTACCCTGGGTGCAAAGACGGTCTCCATAAACTCTTTGTCTTTTGACATTTCGGAATACCAATCAGGCTGTACCGCTAAATGACAAAAATAATCTATAGCTTTACGAAGTATGTTACCGCCATATTCCTCGTTTGCTGCTATTTTCGACATTGCAAAGTCAGCTTGATTAAGTTTTGCTCCTTGACTGTTAATTCTAATAAATATTTCAGTAACCTCGTCAATAGTTAAATTCCTGTCAAGTGTTATTATTCCAATTTGGCGATTTTTTATACCTATCAGATTATCTAAAATATCGTGCAGTTTATCAGGATCAATTTCCGTATTCAATTCGCAATAAGCAGCAACGAAACTACCTCGTCTAAAATCTGGTTTGAAAACATCAGCAATATCTGCAATCCACTTTCTGTCTTTTAAAATGGCATTATCTTGAACTTTAAATAATTCATCATCGTCGGTTGCCAATGGGTTGAAAGATATTTTTATTCTCTTTTTCTCAAAATCCGAATTAATAACCTCTATACCCATTATTGCTGTCATGAGAGCTGTTACTCGTTGTTGCCCATCGATCATTATCTTTTTTCCTTCCGACAGCGTACCATCTTTCAATTTCATATTGGGACTTTGCGAAATAATTAAATAACCCGTCGGGTAACCAATATAGAGTGAGTCAATCAAGTCCCTAACTTGTTTGGGTTTCCATACAAAAGGTCTCTGAATTTCGGGAATTGCTATTTCGCCCGACTTAATAAAATTCAAAATTTGCTCAATCGCTACATTTGACGCATTGTATTTTTCTGCCATATGTTTTTCTATTTATGGTTGTTAACATCGTTATTCATTTTAATTTTTCGTAACCTCCAAAACGCTTTCAAATACTTATTCAAGCGTCTCAAATCTTCTTTATCAAGGTTTTTAAAGCGAGTTATATCCATATTGTCAAGTAAGTCATTTATTTTAACTTCAACCGCTATCGGATTTTGGGCAACTCGATTTATAAAATCTTCGTAATCTTCTTCTTGTTCCTTTGTAACACAACGCAATACGGAAATTACTTCATCCGAAAATCCTTCATTTTCAAGCATTTCAAATGTCCATTTGCTGTCTTCCACCACATCGTGCAACACACCGCAAATCTTCTCAATTTCACTCTTTCCCCGTTCCATAACGCGCAACGGATGCAAAATATAATCTGCTCCCGTTTTGTCTTTTTGACCCTTATGTGCAGCAACCGCTATTTCTATTGCTTTCTCTAATGTGGACATTGGTTTTTGGAGTTGCCAACTTAACTGGGACACGGAGTTAGGCATAAATGGTTTGATTTTGAGCATAATTTTCTTTGTGCTGACTACCGATAGCATACATTATTCAATCACTTTCCAATAGCCTGTTTTGTCACTTCCAATACGTTTTATTTTTCCCTGTTCTTTTAAAGTTTTTATTCTCCGCTTAGAGGTGCTTAAACTTATTTTTAACTTTTCACTGATTTCTACTGCCGTTATATGGTTGTTTTTCTTTATCAAATCAAATACAGTGTCATTTACAGTGTCATTTTTTAATTTTACAGTGTCATTTACGGTATCAATGTAATGAATGTGCATTTCACGGTTTTTGATCGGGTGATTTTCTTTCAGTAATAAATTCAATAGAAAACGAATGAGATATTGTCCTGTTTTATGAATCCCTTTCGACAAATCTTCAATATTAACCTCCACTTGCACCCAACTTCCAAATTTCACCCACCAAATTTACAACATTTCTAAGTATAAAACCAATAATAGTTACGTAATGTTATCAGCATATATTTCCTATACACATCAGCAAATCAATAAAATAAACACATTCCCCCTACTAGGTTGTCTCACCTCCCCTACTTATCAACTCATCATTATCCTCGCACCCCTTATACTCAATTTGCAGGGTGATGTGGCTAATGCTGAATTTGTTTTTCAATAGGGTTTCTACCTTGTGGCGGACGGCTTTACCAACCAACATTGGCAACTGTGCTTTTGTTAAAACAGAGATGTCTGCGTTTCTATTTTGGGGTGAAATGTTCCTATAATCATAAACGGATTGTGAGAAACGTAATGATGAAGCTGTGATGTCCCTAAGAACAAATGCAAATCTTTTGTTTTCGCAAAGTCATCAAAGTACTTTTTCTTTACATCTTCAATTGCTTTGGCTTCGTTACCTTCGTGTCGTGCAAGACAATTCCAATAAAGTTGTCCGATTTCCCAGTCTTCAATCATCAACTGGCTTTGTTTGCATTGATTGTCTTCAAAAACGTAAGAAAATTTGTAGGGTAATTTTCGCACAACTTCAAACGGATTTTCGGGTTGTTTAAACAAATTTCCTTGTCTGCGTTCCGCTTCAAGTTTGGCTAGTTTCTTTTTATCCCACTCTCGCTCAACTTCTTCAATCGTGAAATCTAAAATTTTTGTCGGCTTAAAAACAGCCAATGAAGTACAGATGTTTTTGTTTTGAGCTTCCGTAATCAATTCTGCCAAGTTGTAATAGATTTTACCCAAAACAAACTTCTTTCTTTCCGCCCAATTATGTGTAGTGTCAAGATGGTTGAGAATTTTAATCTCACTGTCGTACGAATATGGACGATAACTTTCCGGTCTAAAATCGCTTTCATTCTTAACCAAATCAAGTTCAATCCAATCATATTTTTTGTACTGCTGGTCGTAAGACTTTTTACGAAATTGAATCGGATAAATTCTTATCCAAGTTCCGTTTTCTGTGAAACCTGCGGTACAAACTAATTCTTCGTATTTACTTGAAATGGTTGGGTAGGTTTTGACTGTAATTAAAACTTTTGTCTTAGCCATTTTTAAATGTGTTTTACCTCGTAATTAAAGTCCGGCAGATTTTTAATGGCTTCTGCCAGATGTTTGCGGTGACATTGGCAAATGTTCGCTTCAAAGCAAGTCAAAGCAATACGTTTTTTTTCTTTTAACAAATTTAAAATTTTAACTTGCGAAGCGGTTGTTTTTGTCAAGTTATTTTGACGGTAAACAGCAAACAATTTATCATAGTCGGATTGTGTGTTTAATTCTTGTCGTTGTTCGGATTGTATGCCAACTTCGGGATAATGCACGTATTCTATTCCTAAACTATTGCAATAACGTTGTAATTGACTTTTGCTAAAACCGTATTTCATACTCAATGGATTGTTGCGAACGTCAACCAAAACTTTTACGTCATTTTTAATCAAACGGTTTAAATACGCTTCTAACGAAATTCCCTCGTAACCGATAGTAAACAAAATAGTTTTTTCGCTTTTGGGACGACTATTGTTTATTTTTTCAAATTGTTGCAGCGTTAAAATTTCTTTTGCTTTCACGCTATTTATTGCCCAATATGGGAAATTTAAATAAACGTGCTTCATCAGAGCATCTGCATTCATTTTTCCGTATTGGTCTTTAACGTACAACATTAACTTTTTGTCGTCCGCTTTAAGTGTGTTAAAGTAATTTGTTGTTTCGTTGCATTTATATGCTTTTTCAAGGTCGGTTAAAATCCCTTTACTAACCATTGAAGTTAAATCTGCGTGAGCAGAGTAAGAGTAACAACCATATTTGTACGGAACAAAGTCGTATTCAGGCTTGGCTTGATTCTTTGTAAACAGGAAAAGTAATTTTTGCAGACTGATTTTATCTACCTGTCCTTCAAAAACTTGTAGCAAGGCTAATATAATTTTTCGTCTGTAAAACATTTAGCAAAAATAGCAAAAATAGTTCATTGTTCGTATG
>MTKW01008786.1_pt1 | contig 26554 bp, 31 predicted proteins | sample 1042761 | NCBI WGS metagenome assembly MTKW01 (sample SAMN06205366, study PRJNA360243) | anaerobic digester metagenome | biome: Wastewater treatment plant; feature: Anaerobic digester sludge; material: sludge; isolation source: anaerobic digester fed with sludge from wastewater treatment plant ...
CCCGTGCGGCTAAAGAAGCTTCAGAACTGGGGGAGAAGCTACGCAGTCCTGAATCTTTCCAGCGTGCAGATGGCCAGGCAAACACTTGAGCTCTATGAAGAAACCTTACGGCTCTCTAAAAAACCCCAACCGGCTAATTCCACAAAAAAATAGAATTCCCTGCAACGGCTTCCTTCCGGCGAGACTCTAGGAAAGGGTTTTGCGCGAAGATAACGTATTTAACAAGAAACCTGCATTTTCTGACCAAGGAGGTCTTTCCATGTCTGCTTTGGGAAATCTGTTGTGGTTTATCTTAGGCGGAGGGGTTTTGGCCCTGACCTGGATTGTAGTTGGGATGCTCTTCTCCCTCACCATTGTGGGCATCCCGATAGGCAAAGCCTGCTTTGAGTTTGCCAAGCTGTCGGCCTTTCCCTATGGCAAGGCGATCGTTAGGGAGACCGAACTGAAAGGCAAGCGAAATGTCTCGATATTTTGGAGAGCAATCAACCTAATCCTAAATATCCTCTGGTTTCCTATGGGCCTGGCCCTGACCTTAATCTACTTCCTGCTGGCAATCCTCTATGCGCTTACCATCATCGGCATCCCCGTAGCGGTGGTCTATGTCCGCATGGGCAAGTTCCTCCTCTCCCCTGCCGGCTGCCGAGTAGTAACCAGAGAGCAAGCCATCGCCAGCGCCACAGTCAACGAGATGGAACGCCGGAGGCTGCGCTAAGATGAAAAGACCCTCACTGCGCGGTTAGTCAAGCCGGCCCTTTCATGCTGGAAAAAGCCTTTAGTATCTGAGCAGAATAAAATGCCTGAGCAGAGGCAAATATCCCTTAACTAAAGGCTGATGGTATAATCATAGGTGTTACGCGATGCAAAATTGCCCTCCACACTGACTTCGACTTCACCGTCAACTATAACCTCCAAACGAGCATCCTCAACGGGCGGACACGTGATGTACAGGACCNNGACCGGTATTCCCGCTGCGGGATCACCATTCTTGGTCACTGTTACATGAACGCAGAAGTAATCAGATGGAAGCCCAATCTCCCCCACATTGAGTTCCGGAACATCTCCCATGGAGACAGACAGCGGCTTGTGCATTGTCGCGTAGTAGTTGGGGTGATAAAGGGGAGGACTTACCCGCAGGAAATACTCATAGCCCTCAGCAGCAATCAGCTCGACGTTTCGTGCCTCAAAATGTCCGCTTGCGTCTGCCTCCGCAAGGTAGATAAGTCCTCCGCCCGGCCAATCCAGCCAAATCCTGGCACCTGCAACGGACTTTTCCCCATCGCCTGTCACTTTACCCTTTATGGTGGTTGCAATTACGCCTTCCGGCGGCTTAGGTTCATCGATTTTAACCACAATCAGCAGCGAACCGGTATTGGAAGGTATCAAGGTAACATGCAGCGTTGCCAGCTTTCCTGCTCTTATCTCAACATTTTCAGGCGTCGCTGTTCTGTAGAGCTCATTCTTGCCTTCATCGTAAGCATATACCGACACTTGATACCGCCCTAGAGGTATCTTATCGATGAAAGCTAAGCCGTCTTCACCGAGCTCAATCTCATGCTTTACCACCGAAGAATCCTGTTCATTGACTAACTCTACAAGCAAAAATGCTATGTCCGAGTTGTCTGGCAGAGACTGAAACTGAAAAGCCAGCTCTCCTGTCTTTACTTGCTCAACTGCCTTGGGTCCACAGCCTGTAAATAACAGCGCCTACAAAACAACACTAATCATCCATCGCGATCTCACCCCTGCATCCCCTTTCCATCCTGCTTAACCTCGAATACATGTTTGTTTCTGTTTATTGACAAGAAATCCCTCCCAAGATCCACATTAAGTTCACCCTGTTCCAAAGCCATCCTCTAGACGATCAAGGGTCTGCCCCAAGCGCAAAAAGACCGCAAACTGCGGTCTTCTCATTGGTAAAAGAATTGGCTGGGGGACTAGGATTCGAACCTAGACTAGATGAGTCAGAGTCATCCCGCTTTATATCAATCTATCCCAATAAAACTTCTCAAGCGATGTTTCCCGGCGAACGGCCAAAATGCTGCAAGTGATTTAGCGTGCGTTTAGGTAATTGTGGGCAAGAGAATTGCCCATTTTTGCCCAATCCCGAACGGCGCTGAACATTACTCGGCTTTCATCTTTCCAGTCCAGTCGATTCGCTATGACACCGACAAACGTTTGGTCAACGACTGCCATGAGGCGTGTCAAGCTCCTTCAACAAAAAACACCCACTGTTGGTGGGCGGTGATCAAAGGCGGCCTTTACGACTCCTTTGCTGCAGCAACCTCCTTTTGGGGATGAACTTTTAAAAGCAACTCCTTCCAATTAGGAGGAAAACCTATGCAAGATAGATTTATAATAGAACTATACTCATCGAACAAACGTTCCAGTTCGTGCACTACATGTTTGTCCCATTCATGGGCGTCCAAGAATAATGCCTTCATGACATAGACAATGTCAAAAGCCCTGTAGGTCACTTCGCTGTATCCAGCATGGTGGTTCCTGCATGGCTTAGGCGTCTTCTGCAGGGCAAAGTCATACAGCCTCATGTAATGGGCGATCATGTTCCTCAAATATCTGACATTCTCAATCCAACTGGCCAACTGCTTTACTCCGGTGCCAAACTGCTTGGCAATGGCACTTTGACTTCTCCTGGGTAGATTCGCGTAAAGAGCCTCCAGCATCCCGAGGGTGAAAAGCTCGATCGCAACCCATATGGGCATCACCCCGCCGTATTGTGCCACATGATGAGCAACAAACGGCAGTTTCCTGTTCTTTGCAACGATTTCCTTAAACTTGGTTAGGGTTGTTTGGTGTTTTGTCGGATCCTTGAAGTGCGTGGGGTTTAGGTATCCGTCGGGTCCAAATGAATGAGCCAATTCGTAGGCTATCTTCGTCTTGAGCGTCTGCTCTATTGCTTCAAGGGCGTACATGAGAACACTCCGGAAACGACGGTCAAACTCAATGATACCGTAGATCTGCTCAAAAGTGAGGCCATCTACATAGTCATCACTGTCCGGCTTACGAAAGTTGTGAAGGTAACCCGTGAACGTATAGTAGTTCAGTCTGGACAAGACGGTTCTCGCATGCTCGCGATCGGAAATGATTAGTCCTCTTGACTCTAGCTTCTTCACTTGGTCCTCAAACGTCGTAGCAGGCTTAAGTGGTTTCGCCATTGCACTTTTCTCCTGACGAAATTCAACCCCGCCCTGGTACGCATTAATTAGATAACTAATTAAGAGGCGCGGCGGGGTCTAAATCATGTCTTATTATGTGTTCGGATTGGCGAGAAAGTCAATACCTTTTTTGTTAAATGTAAACATCCCGCTGACTTAGAAGCCTGGACCGAAAGGGCACGCAAGAAAAAAAGACCCCTCTCCGGGGTCGAGACGGGTCCGGCCTAGTAGCTCATCCTCGAAAGCAAAAAGACCGCAAACTGCGGTCTTCTCATTGTTAAAAGGATTGGCTGGGGGACTAGGATTCGAACCTAGACTAGATGAGTCAGAGTCATCCGTCCTGCCGTTAGACGATCCCCCAGACTCGTTTAAGAATATATCACATTCCCTGGAGAAAAGCAAGGGCGGCTGCAATTTTTTATTTTCCCCCGCTGCTTTCTTTAGCAGGCACATCGCCAACACCCTCACTGTGATTGGCAAAACGCGCTGCGCAGAACAGATAATCGCTCAGCCGGTTGACAAAGGGCAGGATGTTCTCGTCTGCGTGCTTGAGTCCGGCAATCAGCCTTTCAGCCCTGCGGCAGACGCTTCTGGCCACATGGAGCAGTGCCGCCCCTTTCGTGCCTCCCGGCACGATAAAGTCTCTGAGAGGAGGCAGCTCGCTGCTGAGCCTGTCGATAGCCTCTTCCAGGCGGGCTGCATCCTCATCCCTTACTTCCCCCGGCCCTCCGGCCAGCAGGGAACCGATGACAAAGAGCCTGCGCTGCACCCAGAGCAGATCTTCTGTGATCTGCCCCTCTTCCAGCTCGGTGCAGGCCAGGCCGATAAAGCTCGACAGTTCATCAACAGTGCCGTAGGCCTCCACCAGCCTGTGGGTTTTGCTGACTGCCTCGCCGCCGGCCAGCATAGTCCGGCCTTTGTCCCCTGCCTTGGTGTAGATCTTCATGGGCCTTATTCCTTAATCTCTACAGTCCAGTTGATCTCAGCTGTCTTGTTAACCATGCCCGCCACAGAGCAGTATTTCTCCAGAGAAAGGCGGACTGCATCTTCCAAAGCTTTTTGGCTGAGATCCTCACCCTCGAAGGTGAAGGTCATATCTACCTTGGTAAAGACCTGGGGATACTCCTCAGCCCGCTCTGCCTGGCAGGAGATACTGAAATCCCGCACATTAAGGCGCTTCTTCTTGGCAATCAACGCTACATCGATGCCGGAGCAGCCTGCCAAACCAAAGAGCACCATCTCCATAGGACTTGGAGCAGCCCCGTCTCCGCCGTTTTCCTTAGTGACGTCCATTACGACAGAGTGATTCGTACCTGAAATGCCGACAAAACCAAGTTTGCGATTCCACTGAACCTTAGCCTGCATTAGATCAGCTCCTTCTCTTTAAGCATTTCGAGCGTATGCTCGATGCGTGCCAACACCCTTTCCCTGCCCAATAGTTCCAAAACATCATAGATGCCGGGACTGACATTGGTTCCCGTCAAAGCAACACGGACCGGCTGAATCAGATCGCCCATCTTAATGCCGAACTTTTTCAGGCCTTCCTGAAACTGCGGCTTGAGATGTTCTTCATCGAGCTTGGGGGCATCCTTAACAGCTGCATGGACATAGCCTAGGATCTCCTCGGTCTGGGGCTTGGTCAGAATCTTCTGCACAACCTCCATGTTGTACTCATAGTCATCTCTGTAAAAGTAGCGGGCCAGATCCACCACATCGGCAACGAGCTTGAGGCGGCTCTGGAGCTGCTCGAGAACCCTGAGAGTGTAGTCCTTCAGCTCAGGGGAAACCTCCTCCGGCAAGAGCCCTGCCTTCTGGCAGAAGGGCAGGCACACTTCATAAAGTCCTTCCAGTGTCAGCTCGCGAATATAGACACCGTTCATCCATTCCAGTTTCTGCTTGTCAAAGACAGCGGGATTCTTAGATACCCGCTCCAAACTGAACTTCTCGATCAGCTCAGGTATGGAGAAAATTGTCTGGGAATCATCGTAGCCCCAGCCCAAAAGAGCCAGATAGTTAACCATGGCCTCTGCCAGATAGCCTTCTTCATAGAACTGTGTCACAGAAGTAGCTCCGTGGCGCTTGCTTAAAAGGGACTTGTCGGGCCCAAGGATCATGGGAATATGGGCGAACTTGGGCACTGCAAAGCCCAGGGCCTCATAGATCTGGATTTGCTTTGGCGTGTTGGAAAGATGGTCGTCGCCGCGGATGACATGGGTGATCTTCATCAGAGCGTCGTCCACCACTACCGCAAAGTTGTAGGTGGGCATTCCGTCAGACTTGAAAATCACAAAATCGTCCACCTGGGTGACATTGTCAAAGATAACAGTGCCCCGCACCAGATCCTCAACCTTGGTTTCGCCTTCCTCCAAGGACTTAAAGCGGATTACCGGCACCCGTCCCTCGGCCTCAAAGGCCTGCCTTTCCTCGTCAGTCAGATGCCTGCAGCGGCCGTCATAGCGCGTAGACTGGCCCGCTTTGATCTGTTCCTGCCTCCTTTGGTCCAGTTCCTCAGGAGTACAGTAACAGTGGTACGCCCTGCCGATCTCCAGCAGTCTGTCGGCATACTGCTTGTACAAATCCAGCCTCTGGCTTTGGTAGTAAGGGCCGAAGTCCCCGCCTTTGCCCGGACCTTCATCCCATTCAAGCTTTAGATATTCTAAAGCATCCAGGATAACCTGGGTGGCCGCCTCAGTGGAACGGGCTGCATCAGTATCTTCAATTCGCAACACAAACACGCCCCCGTGGTGTCTGGCAAAAAGCCAGTTAAACAGGGCGGTCCGTGCCCCGCCCACATGCAGGTCGCCTGTTGGACTCGGTGCAAAGCGCACTCTTACTGTACTCATCAGAATCTTCCTCTCAAATACCTATTCTATTGCCGGCTTTGACGATCTCTCTGGCCAGCTCCCTGTAGGCCAGCGCACCGGGCACCTGGACCTTGGCCTCAAAAACCGGGGTCTGGGCCTGGGTGCTTTCTGCAAAGCGGATGCTGCGGGAAACAGGATGGGGGAACACAGGCAGCTGCGGAAACTCTGTATCCAGAAGCTTCAGGATTTCCCTTCCGTGCCGGGTCCTGGTATCGAACATGGTGGGCAGGATGCCGGCAATCTGCAGCTTGCTGTTGAGGGATCCCCTCACTTTGGCAATCAGCTTCAAGAGCGCCCTCGTACCGCGCAGGCTCAAAAACTCGCAGGAGACCGGGATAATTACCTGGTCCGCCGCTGCCAGTGCGTTAATGGTCAAAAGGCCCAGGGACGGCTGACTGTCTATCAATACATAATCATAACTGTCTCTGACCTGATTGACAATACGTGTAATTCGCCGTTCCCTGGCAACTGCATTCACCAGCTGAAATTCTGCCAGGGAAAGATCAATGTTAGCCGGCAGAAGGTCAATGCCGTAGTCGTTGGAGACTAAAATCTCCTGCGGCGGCATATTACGTACCAGACAGTGGTAAATAGTTTTCCCCAGTTCCTCAGGTTCGTATCCTGCGTAGTAGGTGAGGCCCCCTTGGGGATCCAGATCTAATAATAGCACTTTTTGACCGATATCAGCCAGAGCGACCCCTAGATTGTAGGTTGTAGTGGTCTTTCCCACCCCACCCTTTTGGTTGGCGAGTACGAAGACTTGGGCCACTTGTGTTCACTCTCCTTACTTGCTCAAGCATTATTTCAACGGCACTGCGCCTAAACCCTGCCGCCTTAGGGCCAACTCTTTTAATAGTAAAAAGGATCTTTTTGCTGAAGCAAGAATAGTACCGTGAAAGGATGTGACTCAATGTACAACATACTAGTAACCAGAAAACTGCCTGGGAACGCTTTAGACAGACTGAGCACCCAGTATAATGTAACAGTCAACCCCGAGGATCGTAATATGACAAGGGAGGAGCTCCTCGAGGCGGTACAGGGCAAGGATGCCCTGATCTCCATGCTCTCGGATCAGGTGGATGCAGAACTGATGGACGCGGGGGCCGGCCTGAAGGTGATTGCCAACTACGCAGTGGGCTTCAACAATATTGATGTACAGGCAGCAACCGAGCGCAAAATCCCGGTCTGCAACACCCCGGATGTGCTGACCAACGCCAGCGCGGACTTTGCCTGGACCCTGCTGATGGCCGCCGCCCGCCGGCTGATTGAAGGCGATGCCATGACCCGCGCAGGGCAGTTTACCGGCTGGGGACCTGAACTTCTCCTCGGCGTAGAAGTATTCGGGAAAACCCTGGGCATCGTTGGCGCCGGGCGAATCGGGCAGGCGGTTGCCAAGAGGGCCTTAGGCTTTGATATGCGCACTCTGTATTATAACCGCAGCAGACTGCCTCATAGTGTAGAGCAGGAGCTGAATATGGAATACGCAGATCTGGAGACTCTGCTGAAAGAATCAGACTTCGTCTCCCTCCACTGCCCCCTCACCCCTGAAACCAGGTACCTCATCGATGCAGAGGAACTGGAGCTGATGAAACCTACTGCAATTCTGATCAATACCGCCAGGGGACCCGTGGTTAACGAAACCGCTTTGGTGCACGCCCTCAGGGACAAGGTGATCTGGGGCGCGGGCCTTGACGTTTTCGAGGATGAACCTGCACTTAAGCCGGGCCTGGCGGAGCTTCCCAATGTGGTCCTTGCGCCCCATATCGCCAGCGCAGCCACTGAAACCAGGGCCAAGATGGCAGATATGGCGGTGGACGATGTGTTAGCCGTACTCTCCGGCAGGCGGCCGAAAAATCTTGTCAATCCAGAGGTTTTCTAGAGGAGGATAGCTTATGCCTAAACGCCTGTATCGTTCCAGAGATAGAAAGATAGGCGGTGTATGCGGCGGTATCGCAGAATACTTCAATGTTGATCCCACACTGATCCGTTTGCTCTGGGTCATTTTCGCCCTCACCTACGGAAGCGGGCTGTTGGCCTACTTCATCTGCTGGGCCGTCATTCCGGAAGGTTAGAACATCGATTGCAGCCTTCCGCAGAGCCCTTTAGGCTTTGAGCCTAAAGGGCATTTTTTCGCGCTTAAAACGGAGAAAGCGACCAGGTATTACCTGATCGCTTCCATGATGGCTCCCCGGGCTGGACTCGAACCAGCAACCCTTCGGTTAACAGCCGAATGCTCTGCCATTGAGCTACCGAGGAACGCTACCAATACTCTAGCACAGCTTTTTCCTAAAGTCAATAGTAACATATCCACTCTTTACCTCATATCTTGGTATGAGCCGTAAAGAGGACTAAACAGATCATAGTCCATACGGTATTGAATTGTAAAGGAGGATTTACTGTGGAAAAAGACGACCAACTCCATACCGAGCAGAGCCAGCAGTCGGAACCCCAGGGAAATCCTGCGCCTCGGCAGGTCTGCGGGCCCAATACCACTCCCTATGTAGTACGTCCCGGGGACACATTTTTCAGCATAGCCCGCCAATTTGGCGTCAGCCTGGATGCACTGATTGCAGCCAATCCCCAAATCCCCAATCCTGCCCAGATCCGTCCAGGACAAATTGTCTGCATTCCGCCGGTGGACTGCCCCAGGGGCACCTTTGCCTACACGGTGCAGCGCGGGGATACCATGTTCAGCATCGCCAGAATGTTCAATGTCTCACTTCAGGCACTGATTGACGCCAATCCGCAAATTTCCGATCCTGCCAACATTGTACCCGGCCAAACAGTCTGTGTGCCCGTCACCGGACCGCCGCCTGGACAGTGCCCGCCAGGAACATTTGCCTACACCGTACAGCCCGGCGACAGCATGTTCAGCATTGCCCAAAGGTTTGGGGTCTCCCTTAACGCCTTGATTGCGGCCAATCCGCAGATCCCCAATCCAAACCTGATTTTCCCGGGGCAGACCGTCTGCGTGCCAAACAGGTAAGTGTATGAGTTAAGCCTGCACCTTCTGAGCATACTAACCTCAGGAGGTGCAAGTTTTTTTATGATAAAAGCGCATGTATCGCTGTACCCCGTCGGCCAGGAAGAAATCACCAGTCTGCAGGGGCTGTCCACCAGGTTTTTGGACGAGCATGCCCTGGATTACGATTTTCAGTTAGGCAGCACATCTTTGGACACCAATCTCACGGGTGATGCAGAAGAAGTTTGGACTGCCCTGAGGCACCTGTTTCAGCAAAACATTGCCCAGGGCCACGATGTTGTCATGGTAGCTACCATGACCTATTGGGGCGGTTCCTCCCAACAGTATTCAGAGACGAAAAAGGGTTGACGGTTTGTTCAAAATTTGTTACGCTAAATCTGAGCATTGGTGAATGGATTCACTAGCGCAAATAACATGTGGAGGTATGTACATGAAAAGACTCTCGCTGGTATTAAGTTTGGTTCTGGTGCTTTCTCTGTCGTTGGCTGCTCACGCTGCGTACATTGACGGCACCTATGAAGCCTGGAGCGATGCAGGCGCAAGAAGCATCCAATCATCCAAAGTCTTTATTGAAGACGGCAAGATTGTAGCAGTCATTCTCCGTGAGTTCACCGACAGACATGTGGAAAAAGACTGGTCCACCTATCCCTACCCAGAGGCAGGGGAAGCCGCCCGTTCCTTCGGCGCCCAGTTTGTCGCCAACCAGTCAGCTGAAGCAGATATCATCTCCGGTGCCACCGGCAGCTGCACAGGCTGGATCCAGGCTACAGAAAGGGCTCTGATTAAGGCCAGTGCGGACAAGCCCGCCCAGAAGTATTTCGACGGCACCTTCCTCGGCCGTTCTGATACCTCTTCCTACGGCGGATACTATAAAGTTGTCTGGGTAACCCTGGAAAATGACAAGATCGTTGACTTGAAGGTCCAGAGAGTGCTGGCTGACCACAGCATCCAGGATCCTGAAGAGTACGGCTGGCCTCTGGAAATGGCCCGCGAAGCCTACAAAGAAGCCGCTCTGGTTTCTGAGCCGGGCTATGTAGACACCATCAGCGGTGCAACCGGCCTGACCCAGATGCTCAACATCGCTGTACGCGACGCTTTGGACAAAGCTCTCATCGATTAATGGTCATATGTACTGAAAAAGCACCCCGCGGGGTGCTTTTTTTTAGAATCCCATAATGTTGTAGCCTGTATCCACGTAGATGATTTCGCCGGTGATGCCGCTGGACAGGTCGCTGGCCAAAAAGGCTGCGGTGTCCCCCACTTCCCGGCCCTCCACTGTGCGCCTGAGGGGGGCCCTTTGTGCGTGAACATCAAGAATGTCCAGAAAACCCGAAACTCCCCTGGCTGCCACGGTATTGATAGGTCCTGCGGATATGGCATTCACCCGCACCCCTGACGGTCCCAGGTCATGGGCCAGGTAGCGCACGCTCGCTTCCAGCGCGGCCTTGGCCACACCCATCACATTGTAGCTGGGCATAACTTTTTCCGATCCGTAGTACGTCAGGGTGATAATGCTGGCGCTGGCACTGAACACAGGCTTCAGCTCCCTGGCCAAAGCCACCAGGGAATAAGCGCTGATTTCCAGGGCAGTGAGAAAATGCTCCCGCTCTGTCATAACATAATCATTCTGCAGCGCTTCCCGGGGCGCAAAGGCCAGGGAATGCACCAGCCCGTCTATTGTGCCCACTTTTGCTGCAATAGTTTCCCTTGCCTTTTCAATCTGCTCGGGAAATGTGACATCGCAGGGCAGAATCGCCGCAGGGGCCCTATGCAGTTCCTGGGCCAGCCCTTCTACCGAAGCTTTAGTACGCTCGTTTTGGTAGCCCAAGATCAGCTCAGCGCCCTGGGCATCCATGGCTTTGGCAATGGACCAGGCGATGCTGCGCTTGTTGGCAATGTTAAATATCGCTATATGCTTTCCTTTCAGCAACGCATACACCTCACAGCTTGTTTGTGTAAGGATATTATGCACTGTTTTCAACATTCCTGCGCACCAGACTTGCGACCTGGTCCTAAAGTGCTGCCCGTTTCCCCTCAGCCGCGCTCATTCATGCGGAAGGCCAGGCGCAGCAAAGAGTCGGTAAGGTGCATATCCTCCACGATCACCTCATCCGGCGTGTTCAGATGCGTCGGGGAAAAGTTCCAGATGCTCGGCACACCGCCCTGGACAAAGAGATCGCAGATACTCTGCCCCGCCTCCTTAGGCGTGGCAATAATGCCGATATCAACCTGATTCTCCTCCAGGTACTTAGGCAGTTCATCCAGGGAGCGGATCACGCACCCCGCATGGTGGTTGCCGATCAGATGGGGATCAATGTCAAAAACAGCTTTGATGTCGAAACCGCGTTTACGAAATCCCTCATAGCTGCCGATGGCTTTGCCTAAGTTTCCGGCCCCCACCAGCACCATGGAATACACCCTTTGCAGCCCCAGAATCTGCTTGACCTGGTGCAGAAGCTCCGAGACATTATAACCGTAGCCCTGCTGGCCGAAGGAGCCGAAATAGCTTAAGTCAGAACGGATTTGGGCTGCAGTGAAATCCAGGGCTTCGCCCAGCTGGGCTGAGGAAATCCTCTCAACCCCCGCTGACTCCAACTCTGTCAGATAGCGGAAATAAATAGGCAGGCGAACGACAACACCCTGGGGCACTGCCTCGCCCTTTCTCCTGCCGCGTAATGTCATAGTAGTCCTCCTTGATAATCAGTATGCTTGTTCTTGTTAATTATTCGACAAGAACTCCTTGCATTCCTTTTCACAAGGAAGATTATCTGACTCGAATCTCCCGGGACTCTTCCAGCGCGAGGCCTGTAATGCCGTCCCTCACTGTAATTACTGTCCTGTAAGTCCCCCGCGGCGCCCACCAGGGAATATCCACCCAGATGTAGAACCATGTAGTTATCGGAGGTTCGAAATACCATTCTTCCAGTTCCAGAACATCCTTCTGGGTAAAGAGGCGCAGCCCCCCTGTGGTCTCCAGGGCAACATCCACCGCCAGATCCAGGTAGAACAGCTGCCCTTCCCGGCCGACGCCAAAGTCTGCCACTTCTAAATAGGCATAGCCCCGCTCCCCCCGGGAAAACTCCCCTGTGGGGTTGGGGTCAAAGTCGCCTTCGCCCCGCACTTCATAGGCCCATTCCGCCGCGATAAAGTGCATCGCTTCGGCCTGTGCCTCCTCAGCCAGGGCGGGATTAGGGCAGGTCAAACCTAAAAAGATACATAGGATTAACACTGTCAACATATACATTCCCCTATTCTAAATAGGATTTGGCGCTTTGATGTGTAATACTTAATCAGGGAGAGGATGAGACGATTGCTTAAAGAGTTGAACCAGGGCACTTGGAGTCGACCTACAGATAAATCCGCAGTTTATTTGGAAATCGCCCCCGGTGACCAATGGGGAATTCGGGTAACCCTCATCGACGACTACGCCAAGGTTGAAGCTGTTGACGGACCAAAAGGTGTCTGGTACAAGGCAGCTGATCGTTATTCAACAACCATCCACCCGCCAGGATTTCTGGAACGTTTGGCAGGCATTACTCTCGAGGAGAAGATCATGGCTGAGGTGAACAAAAAGCGCCTCGTAGCCCAGGAAGAAAATGCACGCCTGAGGAAGGAACGAATTGTACCCGCTGAGGACTGAATGGGTAGGTTGGGAGGAGCTAGTTTGAAGTTCTTGATTGTTGGTGACACCGTTGACCCGCAATTATATGACCATTTCCGGCGCGACCGCTTTCCTGATCACATTGACGCAATTCTCTCAGCAGGCGATTTACCCACTTGGTACTTGTCATATCTCATGTCGGTCTTCAATGCACCCCTCTTTTATGTGAGGGGTAATCACGATACTCTCCATGACAGCATTCCCCCGGAATTTGCCCAAAACATTCACGGCAGGGTCATTGAATTTAACGGCCTGACCATAGTCGGCTTTGAAGGAGCCATGTACCATGGCCACCATTCCGCTGTGCAGTATACAGAACGCCAGATGCGGGCGATCTGGAGAAAACTGGCATGGCGATTTTTGCTTGGGCGGAAAATTGACATTGTCCTCACCCACGCGCCCCCCTTTGGCATTCATGACGCCGAAGATCCTTGCCATCAGGGATTTTTGACCTTCTCCCGCATTATTCACAAATACAGGCCCCGCTACTTTATTCACGGCCATACCCATCTCAGCTACGGACTGAAGCAAAACCGCATCGATATTGTCAACGATACCACGGTAATCAACGGCTATGGATTCCACATTCTGGAAGTTGGCCGTCCTGAAAGGTGAGTAACGATGAAAGAAGTGCTGTCCCTGTTGCGTTCAATGTACCCCGAAGCAACCACTGCCTTAAACCACAAAAACCCCTTCGAGCTCCTTGTGGCCACCATTCTCTCGGCCCAGTGCACAGACGAAAGAGTCAACATTATTACCCAGGACCTCTTTCCTGCCTTTCCCACTGCCCATGATCTGGCCCAGGCCTCCTTCGAGGAGGTGGCAGCCCTGATCAAAAGCGCAGGTCTCTGGCAGACCAAGGCCCGCAATTTAATCAAAACCGCCCAAATCTTAGTGGAAAAACACCGCGGCCAGGTTCCCCAAACCCGGGAAGAACTAGAGGCACTGCCCGGCGTGGGGCGCAAAACCGCGAATGTCATTGTGGCCAATGCCTTTCAGATCCCGGCCATTGCCGTAGACACCCACGTTTTCAGGGTAGCCAACCGCATCGGGCTTGCCCGGGCGTCCAATCCCTATCAGACAGAACTCCAGCTGATGGAGGCTATTCCTCAGGAAGACTGGATCGACGCCCACCACTGGCTGATCAGGCACGGCCGTGCCCTCTGCAAAGCCCGCAATCCCCTCTGCAGTCAGTGCCCCATTGCACCCCACTGCGCTTATTTCCAGGAAAACTTGTCCTAGTTGCCTCCAAACAGCGCCGCAGCTGTGGCCTCAGAGAGGCTGAGCAGCAGGTTGGACGGCAGAAGGTCAAAGATAACGGTCGCGATGGCCAGCACCACTACCGGCACCATCATCCTCCAGCCGGGCTCCTTGATCCCGCTAAAGTCATGCTCCTCCTGTTTAAAGAAGGCGTTAATCACAATCGGCAGGTAATAAACTGCGTTGAGCAGGCTGGAAATCAAAAGCACCACCGCGCTCAGCGGCTGGTTCACCTCTAAGGCCCCCAGGCCCAGCAGCCACTTGCTCAAAAACCCGTTAAAGGGCGGAATGCCGATCATCGACAAGGAGCACATGGTAAAACAGGCCATTGTAACGGGCAGGCGCCTGCCGATGCCCCTAAAGTCCCGGATCTCCTTTTTCCCTGTGAGCAGAATCATAGTTCCCGCGATGAGAAAGAGGCAAGACTTCATAATAGCATGAGTAAATATGTGAAAAACATCTCCAATTAACGCCTGCTTGGAAAGGAGGGCCATGCCCAACAGCACATACCCCATCTGCGCAACGCTGGAATAGGCCAGGCGGCGCTTGAGGTTGGTCTGCATAATGGCAAAGACCGAGCCCAGCAGGATAGTTAAAATCGCACCCACGAGGAGCAGATTGATCCAGCCAATTTCCTTCAGGAAGCGGAACTCATAGACGTTGAAGATGATGCGCAGCAGGCCGAAGGCTCCGATCTTCAGCATGATGCCCGAAAGCAGCGCACTGGCCGGCGACGGCGCCACAGGATGGGCTTCCGGCAGCCAGACATGGAGGGGGAACATACCCGCCTTCACACCAAAGCCAATTAAGAAGCCGATAAAGGAAGCCAGGGACAAAGTGCCGCCTGCGGCAATAAAGCCGCCTTCAGTAAAGGCCACTGTTCCCGTCATGGTATAAACACCCAGGATGCCGAAGAGCAGAGCCAGTCCTCCGCCAATTGTCATGATCAGATAGAGGAAGCCCGCCCGCATCGCCTGGGCGTCCCCCTCCTGAATCACCAGTACATAAGAGGCAAAGCTCATCAGCTCAAAGAAAAGAAAGAGAGTGAGCAGATCGCCGGAGATCAGCGTACCTAAAGTAGCCCCAAATGTAATCAGGGTAAAGGTATGATAACGCTTGATGTTGTGCATCGACTTCATGTAATCAAAAGAATAGATGGTAACCAAGAGCCAGATCACAGAGGCAATGGTCACCAGCACTGCACTGAGCCAGTCCAGGCGGAAAGAAATGCCAAAGGGGTGCAGTATTTGGGAATACTTCAGGACCACAACGCCAGTATCTTTCTGCAGGTACGAGTACAGTGACAGGCCCAAAAGCCCAGTGACAGCAGTGACCGTCAGCACGAAGCCATCCCTGAACCGGTCACTCATCTTCACCGTGTAAACCAACAGGCCGCCGATAATAGGAAGAAAAATGATTAGAAACGGAAGCATACACCCACTCCTTGTTAAATAAACTACACCTTCCCTATTCTCCTTGCCTGCGGTTTCTCCTTCTGCCATTAAGCGCCGTAAGGACTTGGCTGTTCTGTACTTACCTGGGCATCGTCAATGTCGGTGTAAATATATACCATGCTTCCCTCATCCACCATGGCCTCGGGGGCAGGCACCTGCCCGATCACCCTCGTCCCCGGGCCCACAACCTCCACTTTAAACCCCCTCTGTTTCAGAATCCGCTCCGCTTCCTCCACAGCCATGTTCCCCACGTCGGGTACAGCAACCTGTTTACGGCCGCTGGCGGCCACCGCTTTGCGCTCGACGCCCAGATAGGGCAGGGCCTTAGTTGCCAGGCGGGCGAAAACCGGCGAGGCTATGATCCCGCCGTAAAAGGCGCCCTGAGGCTCCCACAGCACAAGCAGGGCTGCCATTTTCGGATCGTCCTTGGGGGCAAAACCGGCAAAGGATGTGACCATTTTAGAATGGGAATAGCGGCCGTTCTCCACCAGCTGCGCCGTCCCCGTCTTCCCTGCGATGTCATAGCCAGGCACTTCCGCCCTCTTGCCGGAGCCGACTGAAACTGCTGTTCTCAGAACATAGGATGTTGTGGCAGCCGCTTCGCTGCCCACCACCTGCCGCTGTTCGGGAATGTCAGGGGGGAAACTCCCTTCCGGCGTAACCAGTTCTTTCACATAATGAGGCACAGAATAGATGCCCCCATTGGCGATGGCGCAGAAACTGGCCAAGAGCTGGATGGGCGTCACTGTCAAACCCTGTCCGAAGCCGATATTGGCCCAGGTGACCAGGGGAACGTTGGGCGATGGCTGACGCAGCGTCCCCCCCACCTCCCCGGGAAAGTCGATCCCGGTCTTGGAGCCCAGATTAAAGTTGACCAGCCCCTGATAAAACCTTTCCGGACCCAGGTCAATAGCCAGTTTGGCGTAGTAGGGATTGCAGGAATTTTGCATTGTCTGGGCAAAGGTCTGGGAACCGTGGCCGCCCCGATTCCAGCAGCGCACATTCCAGCCCGACACTCGAATGTAACCTGGGTCAAAGAAGCCGGAGTTCAGTGAAGCCACCCCTTCATCCAGGGCGATAGCCGCTGTCACCCCTTTAAAGGTAGAGCCCGGCTCGTAAGTGTCCACCACAGCGATGTTTCTGCGGTTAGCCACCGGATAGTTCTGAAAGTCCTCAATGTCATAGCTCGGATAGATGGCGGTAGCCAAAATTTCGCCGTTAGTCGGATCCATAATCAAGATCAGTCCTAAGCGGGAGCCTGTCTCCAGCGTCGCCCGGCGCACTTCTTCCTCAGCCATGCGCTGGAGGAAAATATCGATGGTCAGGACCAGATCCCCGCCCCGCTCTCCGGGAAGATAGCCCCGGACACCGTCTTCTAAAGCCCTGCCGTAGGCATCCCGCTCAAACACAGTCTGACCCGGTGTACCCCGCAAAAACTCGTCATAATACAGCTCCAGGCCTTCCAGTCCCTGGTTGTCAATGCCCACCAGGCCCAGTACCTGGGGGGCCACTGACCCGTAGGGGTAGATCCGTGTTGACGAAGGAATCACCCCGATGCCCGGCAGTGCCAGGGCAATAATCTCCCGGGCCTCTGCATCGCTGACCTTTTTCTTCAGCCACTCGACGGCCGAACGCTTGGTCAGGCGCCTGAGTACGAGCTCTTCCTCCAAATCCAAGATTTCGGCCAGGGTTTTCGCAGTGCCCTCTGCATCCTCGACCTCCGCCGGAATGGCATAAACCGTGTGCGCGCTCACACTCAGGGCCAGGGGCACTCTGTTGCGGTCATAGATGGTCCCCCTCAGACCTTCAATAGGTATCTTCTGGATGCGCTGTTCCAGAGCCCTGGCCTGGAAAAAGTCGCTCTTCCAGAGCTGCAGGTAGCCCAGGCGCCCGGCCAAGAGCACGCTGCCCACGAACATGGTTAAGAGCAGCGTAAGGATCCGCCTTTGAATCAGCCGTTCAGAAATTTTGCGCATCGCTACTCACCTGCCCCCCTGAAAAGTCCGGTAACCCGGTTGAAGATGCGCCGGATCCAGCTGGCCAGACCGGTGCTTTGCCGAGCCACCAGATCAAGGCGGACCAGCTCTTCGCCTCCCCGGCTGACCACAAGTTCTCCCACCTTATCGCCCCGATCGATAGGGGCCTTCAGATTGGGCAGGATTTCCACCTCTGTCTCGTACTCCAGATCCGACTCAGCTGCCGCCACCAGCGAGAACTCCTCTGCCAGGACNNTCCTCGCTGGAAATCAGGGTGCGCAGATTGCCAAAGGCCCACTCCAGAAGGGTCTTGTTCTCGTCATTGCGCACTTCCCGGCTTCTGGCCCCTAAGACCACAATGATCAGCCGCTTTTCATGCCTGGTGCAGGCGGTAATTAAAGTATGCCCTGCAGGCGTTGTCGCCCCGGTCTTGCCGCCCTCCACACCTGGGAGATCCAGGAGGGGATGGGAATTTTTTATCTTGCGATCCTGGGAGGCGATAAAATATTCTGGCGTCGCCAGGATGGTGCGGATCAGTTCATGTTCCAAAGCCGCCTGCAGCAGCCTGGCCTGATCAAAGGCGGTGGAGTAGTTGTTGCTGAAGATGGAAAGGAGGCCGGTGCAGTCCACATAGTTGGTGTCCCCAAGGCCCAGCTCCTCTGCTTTAGCGTTCATCAGCCTGATAAAGTCCGCCTCAGACCCGGCAATGTGTTCCGCCAGCGCCACTGCGGCATCATTGGCCGACTGCAAAGCGGTTGCATACAAGAGTTCCTCAACAGTAAAGGTGTCGCCGGCCTTAAGGTTGATCTGGGTCCCGTCCCGAGCAGCCGCCCGGGCACTGGCCGTAACCTTGTCCTCCAGACTGAGCTTGCCTTCCTCTATTAACTCTGCCGCGACCAAGAGGGTCATTACCTTGGTGATGCTGGCTATGGACCGCCTCTGGAAGGCATTTTTCTCCAGTACTAGATACCCGTAATCTGCGTCGTAGACCGCATACGCAATGGAGCTCAGCTCCGGAGGCGGCTTCAGGGCCGCTGCGCACGGGAATGCAGTCAGGGAGACAATGATCAGGGATAAAGCCAGGGCCAGGATCGTTGCAGGTCTCATTGGCTTCCTCCTTTCGCTTTCTAAGAATAATTACGCGACAGTTATAGTAATTAGTACATATACTGAGCGAGGCGCAGAAAGGAGATGAAACGTGGAAACCAAGCTCTTACAGGAAAGGGAAGACCTTTTTGATCATTTCGTGGCCAGCCGCCCCACAGGCGATGTGCTGCAAACCACAAAGTGGGGCAGGCTAAAGGTAGCCTCAGGCTGGGACTATTGGCCCCTGGCAGTGATGGACAAGGGGCAGATTCAGGCTGCAGCCCTGATCCTGACCAAGAACTTGCCTGTGGGAGGCAAGGCCGGCTATTCACCCCGGGGTCCCCTCTTCACCTCCCCTGAAGCATTGGAAACCCTGCTGGCTGCCGGCAGCGAATTCCTGAAAGAACAAAGGGCACTGGTTTGGAAGATGGACCCGCCCCTGCCCGACGGCGATCCAGTTTGGCGTGAGTGCGTCCGCAGACTGGGACTTCGCTTTATCGACACCGGTCCAGACTTTGGCGGTGTGCAGCCCCGCTATGTGATGACGCTGGATTTGAACAGCTCCCCAGACACACTGTTGAAAAACATGAAAAGCAAAACCCGCTACAACATCCGCTATGCCCAGCGTAAGGGCGTACAGGTTGTCAAAGTAAGAGAGAGGCAGCTCCTGAACGTGTTTTATTGCCTGCTGCAGGAAACCGCCGCACGGGACAGATTCACCATTCGGCCCCTGGAGTATTACGAGGCAATGTGGGATCAGCTGATGGAAAACGGTCTGGCCCAGCTCTTTCTGGCCTACCACGAAGGCCTGCCCTTGGCAGGGGCCATCTGCTTCCGCCTGCCCCACAGGGTGTGGTATGTCTACGGAGCTTCCAGCAATGAACGCCGCAATCTTCAGGCCTCCCACCTGCTGCAGTGGGAGATGATCCGCTGGGCCAAGGGCCTGGGCTGCCGGGTTTATGACTTCCGGGGAGTGTCGGGAGATTTAAGTGAGGCAAATCCCCTTTACGGCCTGTACCGCTTTAAAGAAGGCTTCGGTGCGAAACTGGAGACCTATGTGGGCGAGTTTGATCTTCCCATCAGGCAAGGAGGCTATGTCCTATGGCGAGGGGGGCTGGCGGTCCACAACCGAATCCGGACCTGGCGCACCCGTCCTGGATCGAGGTAGATTTAAGCGCCCTCGAACACAACCTCGAGTTTATCAAAGGGCACAGCAAAGTCCCCATCATCCCGGTCTTAAAGGGGAACGCCTACGGACACGGTGCGCCTGTAGTTGCTGCGTTTTTGGCGAGCCGCGGCTTTTCCCTGCTGGCAGCCGGCGACTTGGCAGAAGCCGTAGAAATCTGCCAAGCTGCGCCTGTCTCCGTTCTCGTTCTCTCCCCGCCCCTCCCGGAGCAGCTCCCCCTCTTTTTCAAGCACAGGCTGATTCCAACCGTCACATCCCCCGAAATCCTGCACAGTCTAGGTGACCTGGCCGAAGCAAAGGGGCAAAGAATCGCTGTCCAGCTCAAGGTGGACACTGGCTTTGGGCGCCTGGGAACAGCCCCGGAAGGCCTTCTGGCCTTGGTCAAGGCGGTGAAAGAAAACTCCTTCCTGGAGCTAGGGGGGATCTTCACCCACTTCCCTGCCGCCGGCAGTGACCGGGACTTTACTTCCAGGCAGCTGCGTTTATTCCTGGAACTGAGGGATCAGGTGCGGGCCCTGGGAGGCTGTGACGAAGCGGTTTGGCATGCAGCCAACAGTGCCGCGTTTCTCACTCTGCCTGACAGCCGCCTGGATCTGGTGCGCATCGGGACACTTCTCTACGGGCAGGCTCCTGTCCCTCCCGGGCCGGATTGGAATCTGGCGCCCACCTGGCAGTTCCGAACACGCATTATCCACATCCGCACCCTGCCTAAAGGCCATTCTGTGGGCTATGGACGAAAGTACCGCACAAAAAAACCTACCCGGATCGGAGTAATCCCGGTAGGTTACAGTCACGGTCTGGAACTTGAGCCCCTAACCACACCCCTGAGGCAGATCAAACATGCCCTCGGCCAAGGGCTGAAGGGCCAGCAGTTCGTGTTCCATGCAGGGAGGCCTCTGCCGGTTCTAGGCCGCGTCGGCATGGGCCTGACCACGCTAGATCTGAGTAAAGCGCCGGATGTCCAGGTTGGGGACTGCGTCACGGTGTCCATGCGCCGGGTGACTGCCAGCGCCCATGTTCCCCGCATCTACTTCCTGGGCGGCGAAGTCAAATGCATCCTCTCCCGCCACCAGGTTCTCAGCCCTTCAGGCAGGCTCCTCAGCCTGCGGGGCCTTTTCTGAGGAGAATTTCTTCCTCGGTATGGCTCTTGGCCCTGGCCGCATAGCCTTCCTGATCAATAATGCTGGACTGGCCTTCAAATGCCACATCCCAGAGGCGTCCGACAAGCATGGGATTCACAGCCAGGGAGAACTCTTTATTCTTGGCCACCGCCTCAAAGCTGCTCCTGAGCCAGTCCTCCTGCTGCCAGTCGTTCCAGGGACCGTTGTTGGCGGAAGGCTGCACAAGGATGTCTGCCCCCAAACCGGCCAGGCGTTCCCTGACCTCTGTATGGAACGCATCCAGGCAGATGGCTACGCCTAGGTTGCCAAAGGGCGTCTGTACCGCACTCACATAGTTCAGAGGGGCAGGCTCCAGGTCAAGGCCGCCCTTACCCTCCATTTCCACCAGGTTCACCTTGTGCTGGCGATAGAGGACACGCCCGGTGGGGGTGATCACCGGCGAGGTGTTAAAGATCCGATTCGTCTGCCCCCAGCGCAGCGCTGCAGAACCGGCTGCTATCCAGGCTTCATACTTCTTCGCCGCTTTAATGAAAGATGACAGATAAATGCGCTCCAGCTCCTTAGAGCGGGTCAGAAACAGGGCCCTCACCGGGGACACGCGGTCCATCAGCATGTGATGGGCCACTTTCGGCGCGTGGTGGAATAACAGCACCTTGCTGGCCTGGGCAAAAGACTTTCGGGACCACACCCGCTCAGGCGCGTTGCACAGGATGCAGAAGGTCCCGATATGCTCGGGGAAGACAATCAGGAGCTGTTCATCGCCGCTTTGCTCACGAATGTCGGCACAGATCTGCATAATCCTGGCCTCAAAGCTCTGTTCGGTACGATAGTCCTCGGGCTGCAGTTTCATCTGAACGCACGCGATCATACCCATCACCTCCCCTTAATCCTTCGCTTCCCGCAGCAATTTTCCTTGCTCAAACTGCAGGAGCGCGAAAAAAGTGCCCTCATTTCCGGTTCAGCTCTCGGGGCAGTTGACAACAGGGGCGGTAACCAAGTATGATCGGGTCGAAGGAGGAGCTGTTCGACCATGGAGAAAGACAAGCTGATTCAGCGTTTGAGAAGGATCGAAGGACAGGTGCGGGGTTTGCAGCGCATGGTGGAAGAAGAGCATTCCTGCAGTGAGATTCTCACCCAGGTGGCCGCTGCCAGGGCTGCGCTGAGCGGGGTTGCGAAGATGATCTTTGAGACGTATTCCAGAGCCTGTATTCAGCAGGCCCTGAATGATGAGGCCGGAGGCGCAGAGGCCATGGAAGATCTGCTCCAGTCCCTCAGCCGTTTGATTAAATAACTGCCTAGGGCAGCCAGTCCAAGGGGTCCACAGTCTGGTCCCCTATTTTTATGCGAAAATCCAGGTGGGGCCCGGTAGTCAGGCCTGTTCTCCCCACCAGGGCAATAGTCTGGCCCTGCTTCACATGGTCGCCGACCCGTACCAGCACCTTGGAGTTGTGTCCGTACCAGGTGGTGACGCCGCCGCTATGTTCAAGCACTACCGCCAGGCCGTAGTTGCCCCTGTTCCCCACCTCCGCCACTTTGCCTGAAGCTGCCGCCTTGACGGGGGTTCCTTCCGGTGCGACTATGTCAATGCCTCCGTGGAAGTGCCTGTTCTTTAAGATAGGATGGATGCGCCAGCCATAGCCGGAACTGACGCGCCCCTTCACCGGCCACTGCATGCGCAGCCGCTGGTCTGCAGCGCGGCTGAGGGCTGCGATACTGCCGGTAGGAATGTAAAGCACCTGGCCTGGCAGGAGTCGGTCTGGATTCTGCAGGCCGTTGTAGGAGGTAATATTGCTTACAGTAGTGTCATAGCGCCTGGCAAGCTTGGTCAAATTGTCTCCCTTTTGCACAGTATAAGCCACAATGCTTTCCCTCAGACGGTTGAGCATCTCACCGGTCTCAGGGCCCACGATACCGTCGTCCTTGAGTCCTGTGGCTTTTTGAATGCCCTTGATCAAACTCTCCGTTTCCGAACCGAAGATGCCGTCCACCGCCAGAACATAGCCTAAGTCAGCCAGCAGTTCCTGGAGGGCGTAAACGTCCGTCCCCCGCATACCCCGTTTGAGGATGCGGGCTTCTCCGGAAAAATGCAGGCAATTGGCCAGCATCATCAGGAAGGCCAGCAAAAGACAGGTTGTGAGCCTCTTTTTCCGGCTTAAGCGCACAAAAATCCCTCCCTCAGCCTGTTGGAGTTAGTATAGGCCGGGGAGGGAAAAAGTATTCTAGATAGTACTCAGAGTGTTTCTAAATACTCATAGGCCTTCATAGCCGCAGCGGCACCGTCGCTGGCGGCGTTAACAATCTGCCGCAGAGACGCCGCACGCACATCGCCGGCGGCATAGACTCCGGGGATGGAGGTGGCCATGAACTCATCGGTGAGAATATAGCCCCACTCGTCCAGAATCTCACTTCCCTTCAGGAAGTCCGTGACCGGGTCTACTCCTACATAGATGAAAACGCCCTTGGCTTCCACTATCTGAGTGGAACCGTCCTTCACATTGCGGGCCAGCACCCCTGTAACCCTGTTGTCGCCTTCGATTTTGTCCACAACCGTATCCCACATAAACTGGATTTTGGGATTGTCAAAGGCTCGGTCTCGCAGAATGCCGGCTGCCCGCAGCGCGTCCCTGCGGTGAATGACAGTTACTTTATTGGCAAAGCGTGTCAGCAAAATGGCTTCTTTGATCGCGGAATCTCCTCCGCCCACTACAATCACATCAGCTCCGCGGTACAGCGCACCGTCACAGGTGGCGCAGTAGGATACGCCCCGTCCGGTAAACTCAGCCTCGCCGGGAACACCTAAAGGCCTGGGGGAAGCGCCGCTGGCAATGATTACGCTGCGGGCCTCCAGGGTCTCATCTCCGAGGTTGAGGACCTTGGGCTGACCCTCGAGCTTCACACTTTGCACATTGCCGTACTTCCACTCCACACCGACCCCAAGGGCCTGGTTGTAGAGGCGTTCCGACAGCACCGGACCTTCTATATTGTCAAATCCGGGATAGTTTTCAATATCAAGGGTGTTTTGCATTTGGCCTCCATACAGGCCCCGTTCAACGATCACAGTCTTCAAATTTGCCCGGGCTGCATAGATGCCGGCAGACAGGCCCCCCGGCCCTCCGCCAATAATCGCTACATCATACATGAGACCACTCCTTTGCTACTCAGTTACCACCTTGGCTAAACCTGGGGAAATCCAGGTTTCTGAGGAACTCACGATAATTGCTTCTACATCGGGGAGACTCTCAACCAAAGCTCGCCCTTCCTCTAATCCTAGCACAAAAACGGCGGTAGATAAAGCATCGCAGGCAGCGGCCCCATTTCCTACAATCGTCACACTGGTCAGCTCCCTGGCGGGATAGCCGGTCCGGGGATCTATAATATGATGATAGCGCACTCCCTCATGGGTGAAAAAGCGCTGATAGTCCCCTGAGGTGACTACGCTTTCATCGTCCAGGGGCAGAATCCAGCGTATCTCAGAAGGCTTCTCAGGGTTCTGCACGCCAACGCGCCAGGGCAGATTGTCCGGCCGGCGACCAATGACGGAAATGTCGCCGCCGGCGTTGATAATGGAACGCTGCACCTTGGCCTCTCTCAGAATCTGTGTGCCTGCATCAACAATGTAGCCTTTAGCAATGCCGCCCAGGTCAAGCACGGTCCCTTCAGGAATGCGCACCATGTTCTTGGCGCGGTCAATTTCCACCCTGGTGTAATCCACCGTACTCAGGGCAGCTGCCAGTTCTTCCTCTGTCGGCACATAGTAGCGTCCGCTGCCGAAGCCCCACAGGTCCAGCACTGCTCCGACGGTAATATCAAAGACTCCGCCGGTCAGCTCGCCGAGCTCAACGCCGAGCTCAATCACTGCAAGGGTAACAGGGCTGACCTCGACCCATTGGCCAGCCCTGGCATTTACGTTGGAAACGTCGCTGCCGGCGACAAACCGAGACAGCATTCCCTCTAAATCATCCATCAGGGCGAATACTTCTTCAACCAGCTGTTCAGAGTTTCGCCCGTCCACCCGTACATCCACAACGGTATCCATCAGGATCATGGACCGCTGCGCGGTTGATGAGGCGTGTGCCTCAAGGTAGGGTACGTAGAACAGGAAGTAACCTGCCAGCGTAACCAGGCCTAAGCCCAAGAGGACAAAGAACACTACTTGAGAGTGTCTTTTCTTTGCACTTTGCGAACTCACTAAAATCCTCCCCTAGCTTACAGCAGCCTTGTCCAGCAGCCCCTTGCCTTCCTGCCACTCAATAGTGTTCATCGGGCAGACTTCAACGCAGGCCTGGCAGTTGGTGCATTTATCGTAGTTGATGCGTGCCAGGTTGTCTTCCATATAAATAGCCCCGGTTGGGCAGACTTTCACGCAGCGCTGGCAGGCGATGCACCCTACCGAGCAGACCTGGCGGACAAAGCGGCCGGTCAAAAGCGAACGGCAGCGGATGTGCACACCCTGATCCTCATCCACAAGCATGATGATATCACGGGGACAGGCGTCTACGCACTTGCCGCAGGCGGTGCAGTTCTCTTCAATGACAACCGGCAGTCCGTTTTCGTCCATGTACATGGCGTCAAACTGGCAGGCTGCCACGCAGGAACCGTAGCCCAAACAGCCGTAGGAGCAGGCCTTGTCGCCGCCCTGGGTTGCGTGGGCGATGCGGCAGTCACGGGGGCCGTCATAGCCGCCGCGCTGCTTGGCTTCTTCGTGTCCGCCCTTGCAGAGCACCTGGGCCACCCTGCGCTTTACGCCCTCTGATTCTACACCCATAATTGCTGCCACCAGTTTGGCCACGGCGGCGCCGCCGACGGGGCAGCCGTTCACCGGCGCCTGGCCGGTAGCTACTCCTTCAGCAAAGGAAGCACAGCCTGCAAAGCCGCAGGCGCCGCAGTTAACACCGGGCAGCNNGCAGCAGCCAGTACAAAAGCGAACACGGCGGCCAACCCGCCCATGCTGACGAGGGAAACTAAGGTAGTATTCAAAATGAACCCCTCCCAAACAAACTTAGACTAGTCCGGCAAAGCCTCCGAAAGCAAGAGACAGCAAGCCGGCAAGAATAAAGGCAATGCCAACCCCTCTCAGGGGCTTGGGGATGTCTGCAAACTGCAGATCTTCCCGGATCCCGGCCATGAGCACCAAGGCCAGGGTAAATCCAAGTCCGGCACCTAATCCAAAGACTACTGTCTCGATGAAGGTGTAGGAGTTTTGCACACCCATAATGGCAAAGCCTAAGATCGCGCAGTTAGTGGTGATCAAGGGCAGGAAAATACCCATGGCACGGTAGAGTCCAGGACTCGTCTTGTGCAGGAACATCTCCACCAGCTGCACCATAGCAGCAATAACCAGAATAAAGGACAGAGTCTGCAAAAACGGCAGTCCCAGGGGTTCTAAAATGAACCACTGGATGATCCAGGTTACCGCGGCGGCAACCACCATCACAAAGGTTGTTGCCAGACCCATGCCAATGGCAGAATCCACGTCTTTGGAAACACCCATGAAGGGGCAGATTCCTAAAAAGCGCACTAGCACGAAGTTGTTAACCAAAAGCGCACTGAGTAAGATGGTAAACAGTGTCATGGATGTCCCCCCTAACTAGCTTTCTTCTTAAGTCGGTCAGAAATCATGTTCATGACAGCCATGAGGATGCCTAAAGTGATAAAGGCACCTGGCGGCAAAGTCATAATGCCCAAGGTTGTGGCTCCGTCTGCCACAAAGGAGTGGCCGAAGAGGGAACCGGAACCAAGGAGTTCGCGAATCGCGCCAAGCAGAGTCAAAGCCCAGGTAAAGCCAAGGCC
>MTKW01003797.1_pt1 | contig 26537 bp, 22 predicted proteins | sample 1042761 | NCBI WGS metagenome assembly MTKW01 (sample SAMN06205366, study PRJNA360243) | anaerobic digester metagenome | biome: Wastewater treatment plant; feature: Anaerobic digester sludge; material: sludge; isolation source: anaerobic digester fed with sludge from wastewater treatment plant ...
GAAGTTATGCCAGCTAATTTAAATATCATTTTAGGAAATGAATTATTATTTGAAGGAGATCAACATCCAACTCCAAATTATGAAACTTCACTAGCACTAAATTTAGTTATTACATATCAAAATACGTATAATCAAAGTAGTCAAATTTTAGGTATTACTAACGGAACTAGAGAAGTTAATATTACTAAAATCACATTTGAAGGAATCGATTATACTAATAACTTTAATTTTGCGCCAGTAGTAGTTGATTATACAATTATTGCTAAGGATTATATCGAATTATTAGATTACAATAAAGATGATTTAAACCGCGATGAAGATAATATGTTCGCTAACGGCTTAATGGAAGCCACTAAGAATCCAGCGATTGGTTTTGGATATCGTTATCAAGGTGCGTATTATGTTAATAGATTTGTTAACGGAACATTAAATCCTGATTTTAATAACTTCAGTAACACTGAATATTATTATAAGTATGGAATGAAAAATACAGCAAAAATCTATATTGATGGTTTAGTCGACTTTACTAATATTAATTTTGATAATGTCGTAATATTAGGTCAAGGAGTAACTCTCTTGGGAGTTACTTACATCGATTTAACTAGTAACGAAATTCATGCTTCAGCTAGACGAAATGTTCCAGCATTAGAAGTTCAATTTAGTACTCCTGGCACGCAAACAATTACGATTGCGTATCAAAAGTTTGATCAAACGTTAGAATTAGCTAAATTAAATATTGAAGTTAAATCAGGATTTACTAATATTACCAAATATGAGGAATTATTTAAAGGTACTGCTACAGTTCAAAATATTATTTTAAATAATGGTATTGCCTATCTTCAAACTTTAGGAATTACCATTAAAGTAAATGCCGGAAGTACCTTATATGGTAATAACTATGAAATTAATAGTTATTCAGCAGCGTACGCTGATGATGCCAAACCACAAATTAGTGGGGTTGCTTTAATGGAAACTAGTGGTACGATTGATAATGTTAGAATTATTCAACGAAAGACAACATCTTATGCTTCAACTTCGCAAAATAGATCAAATATTAATAGTGATATTAATGTGGTCTTTGAAGGAGGAGTTATTAAAAATTCATTTGTTGCATATGGTAGAGAAACGGTTGAAATTAGATCAACCACAAGTGATGTAGTGATTGAAAATTCAACAATCTTATCAGGACCATTCGGCATTAGAAGAAGATCTGGTGGTAAATTAACATTAATTAATACTAAGATTGTTTCAAAAACCGANNTGTCAATTAAGGCGTTAGATATTGAAAATATTACGGTTGAACTATTAGGAGATACTAAGATTTATTCTTTCCACACCATTGATACCTATAAAGGAGCGACCCTTCCAGCGGGAGTTAGTGGTGTTGTTGTCGGCGATGATTATCAAAAAGGTATTATTCAAGAATTATGGGAAAAATATAGTTCTCAGTTAGTCTATTTTAGACCAACAGGTGACCCTGAAAATCCATTTGATACTGTATTATCACCAGGAGTATTATTTGTTTCACCAACTGATATTACTACGGATTTAGAAACGAGAAATCCAGTCGTTAATTTTGCTGAAACCTTCCTATCAGAATATAAGGACATTAGTCTTGCCGCAGGATATGGATATGTATTTACTTACAATCATGTTGATGAAAATGAAGACGGAACCGAAAAATATTCACCAGATTATATTCAAGCCAACAATTTATTTAACCCACCAAACTATATAGATTTTACAGGAGAGTACGAGGAATAAGACGATGCTAAAAATTAATAACTTAACTAAGAGATACTATGGGAGTACAGTTGATGCTGTCAAAGATGTTTCATTACAACTTAACAAAGGTGAAGTTTTTGGATTATTAGGTTTAAATGGTAGTGGCAAAACCACTACCTTTAAAGCCATAACGGGAATTCATCCCTTTGATAAAGGAGAAATTATCGTTAACGGCCACAATTTAGCGGAAAAACCAATTGAAGCTAAAATGGAAATTGGATATATTCCAGATAATCACGCAACTTTTGAAGAGTTAACGGGAATTGAATATATTAATTTCATGGCTGATATGTATCAAGTATCAGTCGAAGATCGTGTGGAAAGAGTTAAAAAATTAGGAGAGATTTTAGCGATGTCTCAACACCTTAATAAACAAATTAAAACTTATTCACACGGGATGAAACAAAAAATTGCGATAATGGGAGGAATTATCCATTATCCAAATATTTGGATTTTAGATGAACCATTAGTTGGACTTGATCCAATTAGTATGGCCGAAATTAAAGCGTTTATTTTAGATTATGCTAAGAGCGGAAAAACCGTTATTTTCTCTTCGCATATTTTAAGTATTGTTGAAGAATTATGCGATAGAGTAGCAATTATTGATCATGGGGAGATTAAAGGAACATATAAAATCGATGGTTCCGTCGATTTAAATAATATATTCCAAGAACTAGTTAAATAATGAGAGAAGTACTAACACTATTAAAATTGCAATTTAAAAGATCATCGTTAAGAGTTGATGATTTTAAGGGGAAGAATTTTTTAAGCCCTTTTATCTCAATTGTTTTACTTTTGGGAGTATTTGTTAGCTTCTTTAGAACGATGTTTATCGTCTCAGCTCCGTTTTATAAACTGGAGCTTGAAAGAACTTATATTACTGCCGTAGTAAGTTTACTTTTAATTATTTCGGTTGTTTTTCAAACCGCGGAAATTTTAAAAAACTTCTACTATGATAAAAATTATGATCTCTTAGCAAGACTTCCGGTTGAAACTTATAAAATTCAATTATCAAAAGCTATTTATATCGCCTTAAAACAAGTAATTTTAGTATTATTTTATTTCGGATTTTTCATTATTCCATTTAGTATCTTCGCTGAGTATACACCGTGGTTTTATGTCAGACTTTTAGTAACAACCCTTCTAATGATTCCGATCCCGTTAATTTTAGCGGTTCTTATTAGTATTCCAGCATTTTTTGCGATTAATATTTTAAAAAGACATATTGCCATCGCTTTAATTGGCGTGATTGCCATCTTAGGAGTGTTTTATGCACTTTACACTAAATTCATTCAAGTAGTGATGCATTTAATTCAAAACTCAGGTGGTTTTATTAATGCTGATCGGTTAGCTTTAATAAAAAATAGTACGAGTAAATTAATTTTAGGTAATGCAATTTATAGCATTATCAGTGAAACTAATTTAGGATTATTTATTGGTTATTTAGGAGCCCTATTAGGTGGTTCAATTGTGTTAATGGTGATTGCTTATTTTCTACTTTCATATTTTGCACCTAAGCTTCAATCAAGAAAAGATGGTAAGCAAAAGATCTTTAAATTCAAACAAAAACCAAGACAAAACCAAGTGGTTGCGATTTTGAAAAANNTTACTAACGACACTGATTTTTATTATTTTATCTAGTAGCTTCCAAACTAATTTAATTAGTAGTGAAAAAGAAGCACATTATTTAGGACGGATTGTTCCGATTAATTATCGTCGTTATTTAGCGATTAGAATTTTACTTCCAGTCGCATTAAATACGGTAATGATGTTAATTGGACTGGGAACATTATTATTTTTAAAATTATTAACTATTGGTCAATTTTTCTTAATTGCGGGAATTTCATTTTTCTTTTTATTAGGATACTCGACGATTTCAATTTATAACGACTATAAAGACCCGCAATATACAAGTGGGGTCGGAAGAAATCTTAACTTCCTTAAAAATGTTGCATTTGGGTTAATGTTAGCGGTTTTGATGGGAGCGATGTTGAGTATTTTACCATTCTTCCATTCGCGAATTCCAGGAACTAATTATAAGTTCCCAATTCCGCTTACATACACGATATTAATGATTATGGCGATTGTTTATGCAAGTGTGACCGCATTTATGTTTTTACGCCGATTAAGGAGGGACAAAATATGAAGAAATTGCTTGTTTTATTTTTACTAGCGTTCCCAATCTTAATCTTTGCGATTGTTAATATCTCCGCTTCAATTATTGGTTGGTATATTAGTCCTCCAGTAGAAAAAATTGAAGTCTCACTTGATAACTTAGAATGGTCAAATAAAATCCATATTAAAGAAAGTGAATTAGCTGGAGAAACAAAAGATGTAGATATTTACTTTAGAGTTTTACCAAATAATGCGAGAAACCATAAAGTAAAAGTTTATGTTGAAGACATTTATACATCAAATATTACTATTTTAGAAAACAAAGAAGATAGTCAGGGAGTAAGACTAGCTAAAATTAGTTTATTAGAATATGGATATAATGAAATTCATATTATTACTGAAGATGGTAACTATCAATCAGTAGTTTTAGTTTCAGTCGAAAATCCAAATGATGATCCAAATGAAGTTAAAAGTATATTCTTAGAATATAAAACTGCACTTCATCAACATTATGAGTTTGGTAATTCTAATGCATTAAAAATGAACTTTACGTATTTTCCACAAGGGGCCAACCAAGCTCAAGTTTTAAATCAAATTGCGACCACCTTTAATGGTGTTGTCGTTGATAAACAAATTACTGGTCCGGGTGAAGGGTATTTCGCATTAAACTTTAATAATACTGAAAGAGAACAAACTTTCATTGCGACTACACCTGAAGGTAGGAGTTCAAAATTTACTTTTAATGTTAACGAAGGTCTTAATATTAAAGGTCATAGTTTTGAACAAATTGCGGCCTTTACGACTTCAGGAAATGATGTTTATCAATTAGAGGAATTTAATATTCCTGCTGGTAAACAATTAGTGATAAGTAAAGGAATCAAGTATGATGGTAATAATTTTAAGATTACTCGAAAAGAATTTACTGAAGCCGAATTAGAAATCGATCCGCAAAGTAAAAGACGGGAACGGATTGTAACTGCGGTTCGCGTAGTTGATCATAATACTAGAATAACTAGGGTTCATGTAGTTGGGCCACTTGAAGATGTTGACGGACAAAATATTCCGTATGAAAATTTCATTAATATGACAATGTCTGGTTCTAAGGTAGTTAGATATCAAGAAATAACTAAGTCGGTAATTGAAAATGGTAGGTATAACTTATCATTATCAGGAGCATCAGTTAAAGAAGGATCTAACTTTATTCCCGCCGAATTCAAAGTTGAAGACGTTAAATTTATTGGCGCCTTAATGGCGGGAATTAATGTTGATAATAGCATTGAAGGGGCATTAGAAATCTTTTCAACTAGGGTCACTGTTAAAAACTTACAATTTGAGTGGGCCGGAGTCGGAATGTTACTCCAAAACTCGAGATCAGCTGAATTAGCGAAAGGATTTAGTGAGATTGTGATTAAAAAGAGTGACAATCCTGATTTAATTAACTCGCTTGATACCACTAATAACTGGCGTAACTTAGATGAAGCTAGTGGTATCTTAAGTGAACAAAATATGCCAGGCTTGCTTGATGAGTTGAAAAAATATGATGAAGTAATTCATAAAGAAGGAAGGTATTACTTCGTTTCACCAATTATTATGAAACGCGGTGGTGCCGTTAACCATAGTCGAATCGTCTTTGAAGATCCGCAAGCGGAATTAGATTTCAAAGTTGAAGAGAAAAGACCATCAACAATTGAAGCGATGCATCCGGCGATTGGCGGAAGAGCTCCATTTGTTGTTTACTTATTAGATCCAAAATATTATGTAAAAAAGGGTGATAAAAATGAAGCGAATTAAATTTTTATTGGTTGCACTAGTACTGGTACTTACATTAAGTGCTTGTCGAGTGGAACCTGAAGAAATTCCGTTTGATCCAGAGGCGGTTGAAGTTAAGCTTCTAAAAAACGGGAAAGAACTAAGTGAACAAGAATTAGTTGAAAATCAAATTGAAGGTCATATTACAACTATTAATCTGTCGGTTAGTGATAACTTACCAGAAGATATTACGCCAAAAATTGTTTGGACCAGAAATTTAATTCCTTTAGTTGAAGGTAGAGAATATTCGTATACACCAGTTCAAGGTCTTTTAAGTAAGACTGATATTTTCGCGACCTTAAGTTTTACTTATGAAGATAAAGAATATAGTATTCAAACTGAAACTTTTACCGTTAAAGTTTTAGGTAGACAAGCCACTATCGTAATTGATACGATTCACCCTGATTTAAATGAAGCCATAGTTAACTATATTATTAAAGAAAATGCGACTAAAATTGATTTTAATGCCTCTGTTGCTGGTGATTACTCAGTTAGTGATTTAGTCTGGTGGGCGGTTGATGAAGAAACATTGCAACAAACTAAAATAGGTCAAGGGGTAGCGAATATTTCGTATACACCGACATCAAGCGGGGTTGTAAGAATTGAAGCTAGAATTGAAGGCGATAAATTTATCTCAAATAAGATTTATATTAATACTAGTTATGGAGCGTTATCATTATCAAGTCAAGTTGATGAACATAATCAAATGGAAATTATGTCGTCATTTAGTAACCCGCTACTTGAAGGAACTTATAGTTGGGAAGCTTTAACTCAAAGCGGACAAGATTATGAAGTTTATAGTGTTGAAAATAAAAACAACATTACGGTTGATTTAAATGCATTAACTGAACCAATGTTAGTTAGAGCTATTTTTACACCAAATAATGATCCAACACCAATTGTTAGTGATCCGATTGTGGTAAGTTCCAATTCAGTTGTCGTAACAAATGAAGCGGAATTATTACAAGCCCTACAAGATAAAGCGAAAGCAATTAAATTAGGCGCTGATATCTTATATACCGAAATTGATAGTACTAGTGCGAGAAAACCAATCAAAATTACTTACCCAGTATTAATTACTGGTAAAAAAGATGATGGTGGATATTATAAATTAAGTAGTTTAGGAATCTTTACTTTCATCCAAGTATCAAGTAATAATGTGTGGTTTAAAGATCTTAAGATTGACCATTCAAGTAGGTATAATGTTGTCGTAAGTAGTAGTGTTAATGGTTATTTTGAAAACGTTGAATTTATTAGACCTGGTGGTGGAAGTGATATGTTAACTCCAGGTGCTGGTATATATGCCCACGGTTCTTATGTCACAGTAAAGAATATTACGATTACTCAAGGATTTAACTCAGGCTTTAGAGTTGAGGCGATTTATCGAGACGGGGAATTATTAAGAAAAGCTAATATTACTATCTTAGGCCGATTTGATTATGTCTCAGACGAATTGGTAGCCCCAGTCGTCTCAGTAACATCAAAATCGGCTGACGCTAATATTACTGCCATTGGTTTTGATGAGTTCGTTATTCCAATTGGTGGCGGAAAGATGATTAGACGTTGGTCTAATGATGCTTATGGTGTTAAATGGCAACTTCAAGAACCATATAACGTAACTTATCATCCAGGAGATCCAGTTGACTTTTCTGGTATTACGATTAACGTTAGAATCGGTGCTAATGAATCAACAACTTTTGGTTTAGACTTTGTTTATTTGTTCTTGGACCTATTTAAAGAAACTGGTATGATAAGAATTACTAAACGTGGTCAAGTTAATGTCCCAATATTTGAATATATTATTTATAGTTATGATGAAAGTATTGGTGGCGATTACTTAAAATATCGTGATAAAAATGGTAATGATGTCTTACCATTATTACCAACTGAATTAGATTATTATGAAGTTCATATTTGGGTTGGAGACACTACAGAAGGAGACGGACTCTACTTAGGTTATATCGTAGTAGAGGTTATTCCAGAAGATGCAGAACCTACTAGTTAATTTTGAAAAATATTTAAAATCCAGATGGTATTTACTAACCATAATTAGTATAATTTTTATCGGATGGCATATTAGAGTTGCTGGCCAATTATTTGGTCAACATCTTTTTAACACGCTCGCAATGTTTGTGATTATAATTATATGGTTTGTGGTCGCTGTATTTTATGAAAATTTAGTTTACGGATTACCACTAGTCATGGCTTTTAGTTATTTAATTAACTCAACCGATTTAAACTTAAAAACCTTTAGCGAATTCTTGCCACTTTTAATCACAGCGATTCTCTTTATAGCTGGAATTATCATTCATATCGTTCGTTTTAGGAGAAAAATCAAAGTTGGAAGATTAACATTAGGACTCACTTTAATGGCTACAGCAAGCCTTATACCATTTATTTATGTTAAGTTTTCTATTTCGGTTTTTTTAATAAGCCTAGTTGGAATATTCCACTTGCTTGAATATACCATTTTTGATAATTATTCCAAAATTGATACTAAAAATTTTATACGATTTCTATATTTTTTAAGTTGGTTAATAACAATTCAAGTATGGACTAGATATACCGGATATTTAGTTAAAAATGGCATTTCTAGTTTTCCTACTGGAGTCAAAAATTCATGGGGTGGATTTGGTAATTTAGGTTGGGGAATTATTAATGACGCAATGATTCATTTACTATTATTAATGCCATCTCATCTATACTATATTATTAAAAGACCTAAACGTTTAGCTTATTGGTTAGGGTTAATATTTATTTTTATTACTTTCCTAATTAGTGGATCTCGTGGTGGCGTGATGGGACTAGTTATTTCCGTGCCATTTTATATCTATATATTAATTCGTTATGGTAATAGCGAAGTTAAACGAAATTTAGTATTCTTTATAATATTATTTTTAGGTGGTGTCTTATATGCTCACCAAATAGTAGAATATATTTGGAATGGATTTGTGGCCTCACTTGATAACCCAACAACCGGTAGAACCACTTTGTGGAAAAAAGCGATTGTCGTCTTTAAAAAATATCCATTCTTTGGTGGGGGTTGGGGCGCTGAAATCTTCAGATGGGGTAGCGACCAAAGAGTTATTGTTTATCACTCAACTTTCTTCCATACGCTGGCGATAATGGGAATTTACGGAATTATCGGGGTTGCCATTAACTGGTGGGAATCATTTATTATTATGTGCCGTAAGATTTCACTTGAGAAATGGTTAATCTTAGTTGGCTTTATTTCATCTCAAGCATACGGTATGGTTGATATTACCCAACACGCAGCATGGTATATGAGTATTTTAACCTTGCAACTCTTAGCCATAGAAAAACCAACGATAAGAACTACCGATACATATGATTTAATTAATTTAGACATTAAATATAGTAGTTGTTAAAATAAATAATGAATATTGATATATTAAAAGCATCATTTTATAATGGTGCTTTTTTAAAATCTCACTTAATGAAAACGCTAAATCTCACTTAATGAAAACACAAAATCTCACTTAATGAAAACACAAAATCTTACTTAATAGACTTGCAAAGACGGGTTTATTATGGTAAGATATAATATATCAAAAGCAGGTGTTATAATTATGAAAAAAATTGTAGACAAAACTAAATATCTTCCGAGAATAATAGATAAAACTATCTTACAATACTTATCAGTTTTTGGGGCTGTAGTTGTCGAGGGTCCAAAATGGTGTGGAAAAACGTGGACATCTTCATACCATAGTAATAGTGAATATTTAGTAGGAGATCCAACTGACGGATTTCAAAATCGAGAGTTGGCAAAAATATCTCCATCTCTTGTTTTACAAGGCGATACCCCTAGACTAATTGACGAATGGCAGGAAGTTCCATCATTGTGGGATGCTGTCCGATATGAAGTTGATAAGAGGGGTGAAAAAGGCCAATTCATTTTGACGGGATCTTCAACCCCTAAAACTAAAGGAATTTTACATAGTGGCGCTGGAAGGATTGCAAAATTAAAAATGCGAACAATGTCACTTTTTGAATCTGGTGATTCCAGTGGAGATGTCTCGCTTCTTGATTTGTGTAATGGAAAAATTAATCCCAAATTGACGGGAGAGGTTAACCTTGAAGACCTAGCTGGTTATATCGTTCGAGGGGGTTGGCCGGGTAATCTTAAGGTAAAGCCTGAACACGCTACATTACTTCCAGGGGCTTATTTAGAATCGATTTTAGAGGATGATTTTAAAGACATAGATGGAATCAAGTATGATACATCAAAAATGAAATTATTACTTAAATCTTTAGCAAGAAATGAAAGTACCGTTGCAACAAATAAGAAATTACTAGATGATATTAAACATTTTGATGATGATTCGCTTAATTTAAATACGATTGCAACATATTTAAATGTTTTTGAAAGATTGTTTTTGCTTGATAATCAACCAGCCTTTTCGACTAATATTCGTTCGCAAATTAGGGTAAAACAAGCGCCTAAAAGGCAGTTTTGCGATCCGTCATTACCGAGCGCTTTGCTAAAATTGACCTCTAACAAATTAATTGGCGATTTAAAAACATTTGGTTTCTTGTTTGAGTCTTTATGTCAAAGGGATTTAAAAATATATGCCCAATCTTTTAATGCAAATGTTTATCATTATATGGATTATAGCAATAATGAAATCGATGCGGTTATTGAACTTGAGGATGGCAGATGGTGTGCTTTTGAGATAAAACTTGGGGCAAATCAAATTGATGATGCGGCCGAAAAACTTATAAAAATACGAGATGCAATCGTTAATAGTGGGGGAATAGCTCCGTCAGTTTTATGTGTAATAAGTGGATTATCAAATGCAGCTTATCAAAGACCAGATGGTGTATTTGTCGTTCCGATAACGGCATTAAAAGATTAAAAGGAAAAGATTATTTATAAGATGAAGGTGTCACGATTGTGGCACTTTTTGTTTAATTTTGGAAAATTAGCACTTAAGACTTGACAGTGCTAAAGGAGTTGTGTTAAAATATAGTTGGCACTGAAAAGTGTTTAGTGCTAAAAGAGGTGATTTGATGCTTACTAACCGACAAAAATTAATCTTAAAGGCGATTGTTGAATCATATATTGAAGACGGAATGCCAGTTGGATCGCGTACGATTACTGGGATGCCTTATTTAGATTATTCAAGTGCGACAATTCGTTTTGATATGCAAACATTAGAAGAATTGGGTTATTTGGATAAGACCCATACATCAAGTGGGAGAATTCCTTCGGAGAAGGGATTGAGATATTATCTTGATAATTTACTCACTAGAGACCGCAGAGTGGTTAACTTATTTCCATTAGTTGATGATTTATTTCAAAAGAACCGCTTTTCTAAAAAGAAGACATTGCAAAAAGCGGCTGATTTATTAAGTGCCATTACTAACTATACGGCGATTAGCATTAATCCAAGTGATGATTTCTCTTATATTAAAAAAATAGAATTCATTAGTTTATCAGATGCTGAAGGTGTAATTATTATTGTTATTGGAGATGGAACGGTCTTACACCATAAATTAACAATAACTTCAGATTTAACGATTGAAGAACTTGAAAACTTCTTCGTAAAACTTAATAATATGTTAAAGAATAAGAGTATTGTTAAAGTAATGAGAGTCTTAGTTGAAAGATATCAATCAAGAAAATTAAGACCACTTGAAAACTATGAAGAAAATATTTTAAAGATTATTATTGATTTACTTGAAACTAAACACACTGATGAGTTTTACTTATCAGGAGCGACAAATATGTTTGATGACGATTACTTTTCATCATTTGATGCCTTAAAAGAATCAATGATTCAACTTAATGAGGCAAATATTAGTAATCTCATCTCACGAGATACAGGTTTACAAATTAGATTAGGTAGCGATATTGGCTTTATGCCAAAGTCAAATGTAACAATTATTTCAATTCCTTATCGATTTAGCGATCTTGAAAGAGGTAATTTAGCATTAATTGGACCAATGAGAATGAATTATAGCGAAGTGGTTCCATTAATTGAATATATCGCGATTAACCTTTCTAATCTATATGATAAGGAGTAGATATAAATGAGTGAGAAAAAGAAACCAGAAGAAATAATTAATGAAGAAGAGAAGAAAGAAACCACTAAAATTTCTGAAGATGATACCATAACGATTTCATCTCATAAAGAACAAGGCGAAAAGAAAATTAACGTCGAGTATAAAAAAGGTGGCAGAAAAGTTAAAATTAAAGAATTAGAAGACGAAATCGAATCTTTAAAAAATGATTTACTAAGAAATCAAGCAGATTTTGAAAACTTTAAAAAAAGGATGCATCAAGAAAGAATTACTGACAGAAAATATGCAGCAATGGATTTGATTCATGACTTATTAATCCCGCTTGATCAACTTCGTAAAGTAGTTAATATGGATATTGAAGATCCAATGCTTAAAAACTATTTAATTGGGTTTAAGATGATTAATGATCAAATTTATGATCAACTTGAAGCCAATGGCTTAAAAGAAATTAAAGCGTTAGGTGAAACGTTTGATCCAAAAGTTCACCACGCAGTTGAAAAAGACAGTAACAGTGAAATTGAAAACAATATAATCACTGAAGAGATCCAAAAAGGATATATGTATAAAGATAGAATTTTAAGACCAGCCATGGTCAAAGTAAATGAATGGAGTGAATAATTATGGCAAAGAAAACAAATAAAATTATCGGTATTGACTTAGGAACTACAAACTCAGTAGTATCAGTTATGGACGGGGGAGAAGCTAAAGTTATCCCTAACGCTGAAGGAGGAAGAACTACTCCATCAGTTGTCGCATTTAAAAACGGCGAAATCTCAGTTGGAGAAGTCGCGAAAAGACAAGTAATTACTAATCCTAATACTGTTCAATCAATTAAAAGACATATGGGAGAAGCTAATTACAAAGTAAGAATGGAAAATAAAGATTATAAACCTGAAGAAATCTCAGCAATGATTTTGCAAAACTTAAAGCAAACAGCTGAAGCTTATTTAGGCGCAGAAGTTACTGATGCGGTTATTACAGTACCAGCTTATTTTAATGACGCGCAAAGACAAGCAACTAAAGATGCGGGTACGATTGCTGGATTAAACGTTAGAAGAATTATTAACGAACCAACAGCGGCCGCATTAGCTTATGGTATTGACAAGGGCGATAAAGAACAAGTAGTTTTAGTATTTGACCTTGGTGGTGGTACCTTTGACGTATCAATCTTAAGATTAGCTGATGGTACATTTGAAGTTATTTCTACAGCTGGAGATAATAAACTAGGTGGAGATGACTTTGATAAGAGAATCGTTGATTATATGGTAGCTGAATTCAAAAAATCTAATGGTGTTGACTTATCAAAAGATAAGATGGCTGGACAAAGATTAAGAGATGCAGCTGAAAAAGCGAAAAAAGAATTATCAGGTGTAACTCAAACATCAATTTCCTTACCATTTATCTCAATGACTGAACATGGTCCAGTTCACTTAGAAATGAACTTAACTCGTGCTAAATTCGATGAATTAACTCATGATTTAGTTGAAAGATCAATTGAACCAGTTAGACGTGCTTTAAGAGATGCTAAAATGACTTCTAAAGATATCCAACAAGTATTATTAGTTGGTGGATCAACTAGAATTCCAGCAGTTCAAGAACGAGTTAAACAAGAATTAGGTAAAGAACCTAATAAATCAGTTAACCCAGACGAAGTAGTAGCCATGGGTGCGGCAATCCAAGGTGGAGTTTTAGCAGGAGATGTTAAAGACGTATTACTTCTTGACGTCACCCCACTTTCATTAGGTATTGAGACATTAGGTGGAGTATTTACGAAATTAATTGAAAGAAATACAACCATTCCAACCTCTAAATCGCAAGTATTCTCAACTGCGGCTGATAACCAACCAGCAGTAGATATTCATGTCTTACAAGGTGAAAGATCAATGGCTCGTGATAATAAAACATTAGGTCGTTTCCAATTAGGAGACATTCCGCCAGCACCAAGAGGAGTTCCTCAAATTGAAGTTACATTTGATATTGATGCTAACGGTATTGTTAATGTTAAAGCGAAAGATTTAGGTACTAATAAAGAACAAACAATTACAATTTCTGGTGGTTCAGGACTATCTGAAAAAGAAATTGAAAGAATGATTAAAGAAGCTGAAGAACAAGCAGAAGCTGATAAAGCTAAACGTGAAGAAGCCGATTTAAGAAACGAATCAGAAAACTTAATTTTCCAAACTAGAAAAGCCGTTAAAGACTTAGGGGATGAAGTTGCTGAAGATCAAAAAACTAAAGTTGAAGATCTTGCTAAAGACTTAGAAGAAGCCTTAAAAGGTGATGACTTAGATTTAATTAAATCTCGTAAAGAAGATTTAGAAAAAGAAGCACAAGAAATTGCGATTAAGGCTTATCAAAAGGCTCAACAAGCTCAACAAGCAAACTCAGAATCAACTGAAGACGATAACAAAGATACAACTGTTGACGCTGAATTTAGTTAATAAGGTATAATATATAGGTAAGGGCCGCTGGCCCTTACTTAAATATGTAGATAAAGGGTAGATGATATATGGCAAAAGATTATTATAAAACATTAGGTGTCGATAAAAACGCAAGCGAAGATGAAATTAGAAAAGCCTTTCGGGAGTTAGCGAAAAAATATCACCCAGATGTATCAAAAGAAGCAAATGCTGAAGAAAAATTTAAAGAAATTCAAGAAGCGTATGCCGTTTTATCTGATAAAGAAAAACGCCAACAATATGATACATATGGAGCTGACGGCCCACAATTTCAAGGTTTTGATTTCTCGGGCTTCGATTTTTCTGATATATTTTCATCAATCTTTGGTTCAGGCTTTGGTGGCAGGCCAAGTCAATATGGGCCACAACGAGGCGCTGATCGTCAAGCTAATTTAACGATTACTTTTTTAGAAGCGGCTTTAGGAACTAAGAAAAAAGTAACACTAAATCAAGATTTAGAGTGTTCAGTATGCGGTGGTACCGGTGGTAAAACACCGCAGGATGTAACGACTTGCTCGACTTGTCATGGTTCAGGAACCGTTCAAGTCCAACAACAAACCTTATTTGGCAGTATGATTCGCGAAACAACATGTCCAACATGTCGCGGAACTGGTAAAATCATTAAAAATAAATGTGAAAAATGTCGCGGAACTGGTCGTGAAACCATTACGACGACAATCGACGTTAATATCCCGGCAGGGGTAGATAACGGAACCCAACTTCGTGTTAGAGGATATGGAGATGACGGATCTAAAGGTGGTCCTAAAGGTGATTTATATCTTAACTTTAGAGTTGAACCACATGAATATTTCCAACGCCGTGGCAATGATATCTACTTACAATTACCAATTACTTTTAGCCAGGCAGCCTTAGGAACAACCATTGAAATTCCAACAATCCATGGTAACGTTGATTTAAAAATACCAGCCGGTATCCAAACTAATACATCACTACGTTTAAGAGATAAAGGAATCCTTCAAACTCAAACTGGTCGCAAAGGTAGTCAATATGTTGTTGTCAATGTCGAAACACCAAAGAATTTAACAAAAAAACAACGTGATCTCTTTAAACAACTTGAAGAGACTGAAAATACTGGCAAAAAATCGTTTTTTGATAAGATTAAAGAAACATTTAAATCATAAAAGGTTGGAATATTTTCCAATCTTTTTTAATGATTATGTTTTGTTATTATGCTTAATCGCATAAAAAAGGCTCTTTTGGCAAATTATTCTTGAATTTTATTATAAAAATTGGTAAAATAGATATATCTATTGAAAGGTGGTTTTCATATGAAAAAAAGATTAAAATGGTTTAACAAATATTTTAAAAAAGGAACCGGAAAATTTGATCCTCAATTCCAACTATATCGCGATGAAGCTCATAAAATGGTATTCAAAAGGGCATTTGAATTATTATCAATTACTGAAGCTGATGTTGCGGAGGAAAATGCTATCGTTTTAATGTCACCAGAACAATTAGATGTAAATAGCAAAGTAAGATATAAAGTTGCACTTTTAGATGACGATGAAGCAGAATTAATTTATGATCAATCAGTTTTAACAGTTTTAATGTTTGGTGAAGAATCATTATTTTACTATCAAGCAAGCGTTGACTATCGTTATGGTTTAATTACTAATGATTTAGTTGGAGAATTAAACTATTTAGACATTATGAACATTCAAACTTCTTTTGAATATGATGATTTACATGAACCGCTATTTGAAATGATTAATGTTGAATTATGGTTATATGATGGTACTACCATGCCATTAACTTTAAGATTTAGATTATTTAACGGAGTTGTTGAAGAATTAATTTTATCAGAAAAAGAAAAATTAGTATTAGGAAAACTTCACAATATCATTCGTTCTAAAAAAAGATTAGTTTAAAATAAAATACATTCAAACACTTTCTTCGGAAAGTGTTTTTTCTTTTTCACAAAAATTAAGATAATGTATCGGTTGTTGGAAATATAATGAAAATAATGATAAAATGAATTTGATTAACAAGCGATAGTAAGGCTCAATTGATACGAAATAAAAAGGGAAAAGAGAAAATGACCATAGATATTACATTAACAATATTAATATTTGCAATTATACTTCTGAGCCATGTGGTTGTTTTAATATGGAAGAAAAAACATTTTGTTAAACAATTATATATTGAAAGGGCTGTTTCTATTATTGGTTATTTATTTTCATATCTTTTTTCCGCTTCATTAGTAATAATTTGTTTTACTGTCGGAAAAGATAGTCCGTATAGTTGGATTTGTTTACTAGTTATATTAGTCTTTGATATAATAATGATGTTTGTTTACGTACTAACATCAACAATATGTATTTATCTTGAGGGAGATATTCTTTATAGTAAAAATCTTTTTAAAAATAAACAAATCAAAATTGATAAAGAAGTTATTGTAACTGAAGAGATAGATAAACGAATTGTAAAATCCAAAGATTGTGATATTTCAATTAATTCAAGATATCTAAGTGGAAGCATATGGATCTTACTTGATAAAATTTATCAAATAAAAGAATCTAAGTCGAATGAAGCCGTTTAAAAAGCGGCTTTTTTCTTGCCATTATCTTTGACTTTAAAGTGTGAATTTTGATATAATCTATTTGTTTAGGTGATAATTATGAAATGGACATTATTTGAGTTAGAAAAATTAAATCAAATCGATGAAACCATTCATCATTATGATGTACCTGAAGGTTATGATGATCTATTATCAATTACCAATATTAGAGTAACTGGTAAGGCAAATATCATTACTGCTGGAGTTGAGTTTATCTTAAATATTAAAGCTGATTTACTCATGTCTTGTGCATATTCAGCCAGAGAAGTTAAAGTTCCAATTGATTTTAATATGGATCTATTATTTGGTAATACTGAAGACGCTGATTATGAACTTAATAATCCATTAGAACTTGATGAAATTATCTTAGGTAATATTTTAGTTGAAAAACCATTTCGAGTCATTCATCCAGACGAAAAAGACCGAACTTTCGAAGTTGAAAAAGAAGTTCACCCAGCTTTTGCTGAACTTGCGGACTTACTAAAAGAATAAAGGAGGGATTGTAGATGGCAGTTCCATTTCGTAGAACCGGTAAAACTGCGAAGAGAAAAAGAAGAACACATCAAAAGCTAAGAAAACCAGCTTTAGTTACGTGTCCACAAACCGGAGAATTTACATTGCCACATCGAGTAACACCAAATAGTGGTTACTATAAAGGGCAAAAAGTATTAACTAAAAAAGAAAAAGAAGACTAATTAGTTAATAAAGAAAAGGTGCGAGAAGCACCTTTTTCTTTTTAACATTAAATTGTAATTAGGATGTCAATTGATTGGAAATGAAAGACTAAACTCTAACATATCTATATTTCATAAAAACACATAATAAATAAAATGTAACAAAGTCAGAATAATCCATTTAACTATTATTTCCTTTTAATGTATCTTACGATTAAAACTTTGTAACTTATTAAATGTGTGATTGACATTTTTAAATAAGTAATTTAAAACGAAGGTATAGAATAACAAGAAAAAAATATAGAGACAAATCAGGTAATAAGGAGGGCTTCATAATATGAAAATATATGCCAGATTAATAATTTTAATAACTTTCTTAATTTTGTTTATTACAATTGCTGGGTGCGTGAAGCGAAAAAATATGGAAATTGAATTCTCAATTGGATTTAAAGACTTAAATGCGAGTTACCCTGGAGAACAGGATTTAAAATGTTTAATTAAAACATTTGACGAATGGAGTAGTCTTCGTAGCCAACGACCATACTACCCAGACACATTAGATGAAAAATATAATCGGCAATATTTTAAATCCAAATCATTAATTGTATATTCCTTTATAAGAGGTACTGGTCGTGGGTCAACGGAAATAATTGGAATTACTAAAAAAGGCAGTAAACTGCAAATAGATGTTGAGGTCAGTTCCGGATATTTGGATGCTATGACAAGGGGAATTATAATAATTGAAGTTAATAAAAGTGATGTGCTTAATATAAGTGAACTACAGATAATAGAGAATTTTATTGAGAAAGGAAATGTATACTCGATTTACTATAATTTACTATTTAGAGTATACAAGAAATAAAATATGAATAAAGCGGTTAAAAATACTTTTATTTTCTTATATTCATTATTTTGTATTTCAATTATATTTACGATTCCGAGCAAATTAATGAATATTTGTGCTTTAAATGGTTTTGAAAAACACTCCAAAGAAATTAGCGGGAATTTTGCAGATGATCGTGTTCTTGTTGTATTAAGTAATCAACACACTAAGCAATTTAGAAAATATACTGCTAGTGATTTTCCAGAAATAGACGCTTCTTCAGTTGAAGAGCTGACAAAATTATCAAGTGAAGTTTTGAAATGACAAAAAAATTAATTGGGCTAACAATAGCATTGTTAATGATATTTTCTTTAGCAGCATGTAATGACTCCGAAAAGGCTAACTTAGGAAGATTTGAAAGTTTACAAGAAGCTTACAACAAGAATTTGTTAAATGAACAAGATTTAAAAAGTATAGCTTATTATCATGGTTGTCTTGACGATAGTTCTGGTACTTTCGTTGCAACACCTAAAGAACCAGATACTTTAAGTGTGGAAACGTCAAATAAGATTTGTTAATTGTTTTTTAAAACACATGTTAAACCCAATATAAGTAAATATGATAAGGTCACAATTGATGATGTTGAAATTATATATTATTACGGAACTTATAACGACGCAGTAGTTATAAGAATGAAAGATAATTTTGGCTCTGCAGGTGTAATAAGAAAAATCGTTATCGCAGGAATTACATTTGAGTATAATAGTGGAAATGATATTCTTGTATGGATTAATGAATAAAACTCAGTGAAAATAATTTAAACATCGATTTATATTTGAATGTATTTGCTTTTTCAATATATGATAAAATAAATGTATGAAACATGAGTCCGTATTATTAAATGAATGTATTGAAAATCTTAATATCAAACCTGATGGCATTTATGTTGATGCGACATTAGGTGGAGCCGGACATAGTCTTGAAATTGTTAAAAGATTATCTTCTGGTCTTTTAGTTGGCTTTGATCAAGATGAGTTTGCGATTAAATATGCAACTGATCGATTAAAAGGATATAATAATTTTAAAATCGTAAAATCTAACTTTAAGAATTTAACAAAAGAACTAAATAAACTTGGAATTAATAAGATAGACGGGATTTTATTTGATTTAGGATTATCATCGTTTCAAATTGATGATCGTAAAAGAGGATTTTCCTATTTAGATAATTATGAACTTGATATGCGAATGGATCAAGATTTAGAAGTATCGGCTAAAGATATTTTAAACACTTACTCTTTAGAAGATTTAACTAGAATCTTTAGGGATTACGGGGAAGAGAAGAACGCATATCAAATCGCTAGAAAAATTATTAACCAAAGACCAATAATAATGACAAGCGAACTAGTGAAAATTACTGATGAAGTTAACTTTAAAGTCAAGGGTCATTCAGCTAAAAGAGTCTTTCAAGCGTTAAGAATTGAAGTGAATGAAGAGTTGGATGTTTTAAATCAAGCATTAGCTCAATTAAATGACCTTTTAAACCCGGGCGGAAGGATTGTTATTATTACATTTCATTCGCTGGAAGATCGCATTGTAAAACATTATTTTAAGGAAAATTCAGAAGTTCAAATTATTAAAGGAATGCCAATTGCAATTGAACCGAAACCCAACTATAAATTAATCAATAAAAAACCAATTATTCCTTCAGAAGAGGAAATGAAATACAATTCTCGGAGTCGTTCAGCTAAGTTAANNTAGTAAATTGTAATTTATTTTCAAAAAATTATGTTTAATAGATTAATGCCAAGATATAAGGCAATAATTATTTGACTTTCAACATTTAATAAACTTGAAAAAGTTGAAAGTCTGGTGTATAATACTTTCAAGATAACAAAATTTTTATTTTCTTGAAAGTGAGGCGTAGTTATGAAACTTATCGAAAGAACTTTATATTTAGATAGGCTTAAAAGAGTTAGAAATACTCCTGATATTAAAATTATCACTGGTATTAGAAGATCAGGCAAGTCTGAACTTATGAGATCTTATTTAAAATACATTAAAGAAATTGAACCAGAAACAAATATAATAGAAATTGACTATGGTAATTTAAAATATGATGATCTAAAAGATTACAAAAGTCTATATTCATATGTCGAAAGCAATTATAAACCTAATACCAAAAATGTCTTAATGATTGATGAAGTTCAACTTTGTCGTGAGTTTGAGATTACGGTTAACAGTCTTCATAACAGCAAAAAATATGATATTTATTTGACTGGATCTAATGCTTTTTTATTAAGCTCAGATTTATCTACATTATTTACTGGAAGATTTATAGAAATTCCAGTTTTTCCATTTTCATTTAAAGAATATTTAGAATATTTTGAGATAGAGGATAATTTTTCTAATCATTTAGAAAATTACTTAAAAGCGGGAGGACTCGCGGGCTCATATTTATATGAAAACAAGGAAGATTCTAATGCATATATAAAAAACGTGTATACATCTTTAATTAAAAGAGATTTAGTCGATAGATATAATATTGAAGATATTTCGTTATTAGATACGCTAACAGAATTTTTAATGGATAACATATCCAACCTTACAACTGCTAACAATATTTCTAACATATTAAATAACAAAAAGATTAAAACAAATCATGTAACTATCGGAAATTACATTAAATATTTATGTAATGCTTTTATGTTTTATAAAGTAAAAAGATACGATATTAGAGGGAAAAAGTATTTAGAAATAAACGACAAGTATTATTTATCCGATTTATCTTTCCGTTATTCTATATTAGGAGTTAGAAACATGGATTATGGAAGAGCTTATGAAAATATTGTAGCAATCGAAATGTTAAGGCGCGGATATGATATATATGTGGGTAAACTATATGAAAAAGAAATAGATTTTATAGCAATTAAAGGTAGTGAAAAAATTTATATTCAAGTATCAGACAATATAAGCAGAGAAGAAACATTAAAAAGAGAAATTGCCCCTTTAATTGCGATAAAAGATGCTTATCCTAAAATTATATTAGCAAATACAACCCATCCAATGATAATAAAAGATGGGGTGAAAGTATTTGATTTGGCTAGATGGTTAATTGGTGATGAGAATTAAATTGGAAATGTATTTCAACAATAAATTCAATTGATAAGAATCTTCAAATTGAGAAATTGATAAATATATCAAATTTTATAATGAAGAAAATATTAAAACCTCGGTTAGTAAGCAGTGATTATTTATTTTACATGTCTACTTGACAAGGAGCCGTTCAGCAAAGTTAGGAGTTGCTGAAAAAATATAAAAAAACTCTCCAAATTTGGAGAGTTTTTGGTATAGTTAATTAATTTTCTTCTTCCTTATGACTAACACCGATTGTTAGTTTGATATATTGAACATTATACTCAGTTTCATTTTCAATATATCGTGTGATTGAGTCAAAAATACGTTTATTATTAATTTCAACGATTTGATTATTTGCTTGATCAACTAAGTGAATGTGGTTGTCAGCAGTATGCATCTTATTATCAATCGCTAGTTCATAATATTTAACTTGATTAATAAATAGGACTACAACTATTTTTTCTTGTAGGAAAAAGTCTAAGTTATTATAAATTGAGGCAACATTGGTAAATCCTTTTTCTGCTAAGCGCATTTGAATTTGTTTAAAAGTTAAATGATCATCTGATAGTACTTCTAAAAGTGCGACTCTACTTTTAGTAATACGATATCCTTTTTCTCTAAGTTGGTTAAGATAAACTTCAAATTTTTTCTTCATGAAAATCACAATCCTTTCAAAAGATATTATACAATTATTTATATTTATTTCAAATTAAAATGCCTTTATGAAAAAAATGTATTTAAATTAAAATAATCAATATTTTAATGGTATGATATTAGTAAGAAGCTAAAGGAGGGTTAATTTTATGAGTAAAAAAGTAAAAGTATCGGTAGTTGATAGTAAAACTTTACGATTAGAAGAAGATGCGCTAAAAGGTAGTATTATTGATTTAAATGAAGTTATGGAGTTGGATACTACATCAATTTTAAAGTTAATTGAAGATGGTCGTGATAAAGTTTATCATGAAAAAGTTAGTCTAGCTTTAGCAGATCAACACAAATTATTAAAATCACAAGAAGCAACTGAACTTTTAAAACTTCAAAATAAAATTAATAATTTAACTGATGAACTTAAAAACGAAGAATTAAGATTAAATAATCTTAAAGAGTTAGCACTAGCTAAACAAAAAGAAGAGTTTACTTTAAAATCTAATTCATTACAAAAAGAGATTGAAATTTTAAAAACTAAACTCGAAGGACAAGCGAAAACAATCGAACTTCAACAAGAAGCTAAATTTAATAAGGAAATTAGTGAGTTAAACAATCAAATCGAAAGGTTGAAATCAGAAAAAGAAGCTCAAAGGGTATTATTTAATCAAACTTTAGAATCTAAAATCACTCAAGAGCAATTAAAACTAACTCAAGAGTTCGGGGAAGAAAAAGATAAACTGCAAAAAGTAATTTCAGAACAAGAAGCTGAAGTGAATAAATTAAGATTATCTAAAGACTCTTTAAATGTTAAAATGCTAGGTGAAAACTTAGAAAAATGGTGCGAACAAGAATTTATGTCTAGCACTTTAAGTATGCTTCCTAATGTTACGTTTTATAAAGATACTAAAGGTGATACCAAGGCGGACTTTATTTTTAGAATTTATTTAGACGGTGAAGAAAAAACTGAAGTTAATGAACTAGCTTCAGTGTCACTTGAAATGAAGTCAGAACATACAGTGTCAAAGTCTAAAACTAAGAATAAAGATCACTATGAAAAACTTGATGAAGATCGAGAAAAAAATAATACTACATACGCTCTACTTGTAAGTGAACTAGAATGGGACGCCATAAATGATACACCGATTCGAAAGATTACCGAATATAGTAATATGTATTTAGTTAGACCTCAATATATGACGACTTTTCTAAACATCATTTATGCGTTTGCAATGCAATATCACGCCGAATTATCAAAACGAAATAAGGAGTTAGAGAAGTTTAAAGATCGAATTGAAATATTAAATGAATTTGAGCAAATGAAATCTCAAATTCTTGATAATTCTTTAAGACATATTCAAACGAAATTAAATGAAATTTCTAAAGAAACTGAAAACATTGAATCAGCTAACAACAAGATTAAAGAAGCTTTAAGAATTGTTCTAGAAACACATATTAACACAGTTATTAATCGCATTACTAATTTTGAAATTAATAAAATCATTAAAAAAACAGAAACTAACAATCAATAAATGAAGTCCCGCTTTTAGCGGGATTTTTATGAAANNATAAGGTTAAGGTTGAATTTGATCAAGCTTCTTATACAATCAAAGAAGGTTTTGAACAAAAAGTACCAATGCACTTAACTGGGGTTAAGTTTGACAACAAAGATTTAGTTGTTGAATCAAGTAATCCTAATGTTTTTACAGTAGTATTGATTGATGGTTTTGCCGAAGTTACAGCGGTAGCTCCTGGTACTGCCACACTTAAAATCTTATATAAACAAAAAGAATTGGCGTCAGTTGAAATTAAAGTTATCGCTCGGGAAGATTTAAGAGTTGAAAGCTTATCAATTGATTTAGATACTGAGCTAAACATAGAAGTAGGAATTTCAGAAGACGTTCCAATTACTCTAACTAATATTGTCTACAACGATCCTGATTTAACAATAATTAGTAGTAATCAATTAGTTGCTACAGCGGTTATTAAAGAAGGATTTATTACCGTTACTGGTGTCGCAGTGGGAACGGCAACTTTAACGCTTAAGAAAGGTGAAGCGGTTGACACGCTTGTAGTTAATGTTTCCGAAGGAGAAGTTGTTATTCCAGATGATGAAACATTAGTTACATTTATTGTTGAAGTTCCAATGGATACTATAGGTGAAGTTTATGTTGTTACTAACTTAAACGATTTTGATGTTGAAGACGGAATTTTATTAACNNACAAAATGTAAATGTTACTTTCTCAGTTGAAGTCCCAGCAGATACAAAACATGTCTACATCGCTGGCTCATTTAATAACTGGAATGAAACCGATCCGATTGAAATGGCAAAAGACATTGAAACTGGTAAGTTTACAGTCGTTATCGAATTAGAAGTAGGCCAAGAAGTTAAGTATAAATACTTAAATGGTAAAGACTGGGAGCATGTTGAAAAAGGTGCTGATGGTGAGGAAATCGGTAATCGCTTGTTAACTCCTGATGCTGAAACGACAACAGTTAATGATGTCGTTGCGACATGGAATTTACCTGATGTTGTTTTAGGAGATCCAGTTACATTTAAGATTATCGTTACTGTACCAGAAACTACAGGCGATAATGAAGTTCATTTAATTAGTAATTTAGATGAATGGAGTGCAACTAAGGCCCATTTATTAACTAAAAATGAAGTAACAGGAAAATACGAAATTGAATTAACACATCCAGAGAATACGGTTTTCAAATTTAAGTTTGTCTTAAATGCTTCATGGGATCGTGTTGAAGTTGATGCCAATGGTAATGATATTACTGACAGACAACTAACAGTTGTGGCTGATATGCAACCGACAGAATGTGAAGTTCTAAGGTGGGAAGAAATTGTTGATCCAACTACCAAAGTTACAGTTAGAATTGAAGTAGCTGTACCAGCTGAAACACCAGCTGACGCTGATGTTTATTTAATTAGTGACTTAGATGAGTGGAAAGAAGCTAACGCTCATAAACTTACACCACTAGAAAATGGTAATTTTGAAATTGAATTATCGTTAGTAGAAAACTCAGTCTTTAAATTTAAATTTGTTTTAAATGGCTTATGGGCTAATGTTGAACAAGATGCGAATGGCGAAGATATTGATGATAGATCATTTACAGTAACTGCTGATTTAGTATTAGAACCATTTGCAGTAGCAAGATGGAAGGGTATTGATCCAATTGCTGAACCAACAAAAGTTACTGTTAAGATTGAAGTAGCTGTTCCAGCTGAAACACCAGCTGACGCTGATGTTTACCTAATTAGTGACTTAGATGAGTGGAAAGAAGCTAACGCTCATAAACTTACACCACTAGAAAATGGTAATTTTGAAATTGAATTATCGTTAGTAGAAAACTCAGTCTTTAAATTCAAATTTGTCTTAAACGGCTTATGGGCTAATGTTGAACAAGATGCTAATGGTCAAGATATTGAAAATAGATCATTTACAGTAACTGCTGATTTAGTATTAGAACCATTTGCAGTAGCAAGATGGAAAGGCATCGAGCCGCCAGCAGTTGATGTATCAGTTAAGTTTTCAGTTTCAGTTCCAGCAGAAACGCCAGCAGAAGCTAATGTTTATCTAGTTGGTTCAATGGTCGAATGGGTATTAGCCGATGCTCATTTATTAACTAAGAATGGTGAAACTGGTAAATATGAAGTTACTCTAACGTTAAAAGATGGAACTACATATGAATATAAATACGTTATTGGTAACACTGATTATAGTAATGTTGAACTTCAAGCTAATGGCGAAGATGTTCAAAATAGATCACTTGCAGTAACAGAAGCAACAACATTAGTCGAAAATATAGTTGCAAGATGGAAAGGCATTGAAATACCAGTTGAAGAGCAAGAAGTTACCTTCTTACTTACGGTACCAGTTGAAACTATTGCTCCAGTATGTTTAGTTCATGATTATGATGGTAATTTTGATTTAACAAAAGCTTGGACTTTAAATTCAAAAGGTGAGAACCTATTTGAATTAAAAGTAACTTTACCAGTTGGCACAGTCTTAAAATATAAATACACTTTAAATTTCGCTTGGACTAACGTAGAAATGCAAGCTGACGGAATTACTGATGTTGCTAACCGTGAAATAACGGTGACTAAAGGTATGACCGCAGTTGAAAATACAGTTGCAAGATGGAAAGGCATCGAGCCGCCAGCAGTTGATGTATCAGTTAAGTTTTCAGTTTCAGTTCCAGCAGAAACGCCAGCAGAAGCTAATGTTTATCTAGTAGGTTCAATGGTTGAATGGGTATTAGCCGATGCTCATTTATTAACTAAGAATGGTGAAACTGGTAAATACGAAATTACTTTAACATTAAAAGATGGAACAACCTATACATACAAATATATTATTGGAAACACTTCATACGATAATGAGGAAGTTGATATAAACGGCATCGGAATTGAGAATAGATCACTTGCAGTAACAGAAGCAACAACATTAGTCGAAAA
>MTKW01021467.1_pt1 | contig 26515 bp, 22 predicted proteins | sample 1042761 | NCBI WGS metagenome assembly MTKW01 (sample SAMN06205366, study PRJNA360243) | anaerobic digester metagenome | biome: Wastewater treatment plant; feature: Anaerobic digester sludge; material: sludge; isolation source: anaerobic digester fed with sludge from wastewater treatment plant ...
CTCTTAACGCCGCTTATCTCAGGAGCCGGGCAACAGGGAGGCCTTCGTTCCGGCAGTGAAAATGCGCCGCTTATTGCGGCGACGGCGCTGGCTCTGACCGCAGCGATCGATTCGCTCGATAAGAACAAGGAAACGGCCGGTAGACTAAAAGAAACGCTGGTCGATGTTCTGACTGAAAAGAACGTTCCTTTTGATCTGGTCTCGCCTGATTCAGCGCTGCCGCATATTGTCGCGATCTCCTTTCCGCTGATGGGTGAGACACTCGTTCGCGTTTTGTCCGACCAGGGTATCTATATCGGCAGGGGAGCCGCCTGCTCAGGTGGTAAACAGTCGGAGAACATGGCGCTCTCGGCGCTCGGCATCGCGTCGGACCAAAGCCGGCGAACCGTTCGGATCTCGTTTGGACCGGAAAACAACGAAGCCGAGATCGAAGCGCTGGCGACGGCCATAGAAGCCGCCGTCAGACAGTATGGCACCGTATGATAGACGATAGGAACAGTATGGATAAGAAGCAGCAGAAAAACCTCGTGCTCGTCAGAGTGGGCGAGATCATGTTGAAGGGCATGAACCGCTACAAGTTTGAAAACCGTTTGATCGCGAATATGCGTCACCGACTGCGTCCGTTCGGCAAGGTCAGTGTGGAAAAAGATCAGAGTCGGATTTTGGTCGGCGTGCCCGATGATGTGTCAGTAGATGAGGTCATCGCCGCCCTGAAAGATGTCTTCGGCATCGTCTCCTTGTCGCCGCTTACAGTTATTGAAGGTGGCTTTGATGCACTGAAGGAAACGGCGATCGAGTCGCTTTCAACACTCTTGGAAGATGGAAAGCCGCGCACCTTTAAAGTCGAGACGAAGCGTGTCGACAAGACTTTTCCTCTCGGCTCTTATGAAGTGTCGGCCGAGCTCGGAAGCGTGCTGGTCGATCGTTTCGCGCCGCTTCTCTCGGTCGATGTGCACGATCCGGACCTGATTGTCCGAGTCGAGATTCGAAACCGCATCTACTTCTATCGTGAGATCGTACCGGGACCGCGTGGTCTCCCTGTCGGCATGAGCGGTAGCGGAATGCTGCTTTTATCGGGCGGTATCGACAGTCCGGTCGCCGGCTACATGATGGCTTCGCGCGGCATGCAGCTCGAGTCGATCTACTTTCATACGTATCCATATACCGGCGATGAAGTGCTTGAAAAAGTCCGCGATCTCGGCCGGATCATGACGAGGTTTTCCGGCGACATGATGCTCCATATCGTCGATTTCACCTCGATCCAGCTCGAGCTTTCGCAAAAGTGTCCGAACGACATGTTGACGATCGTTATGCGTCGCATGATGATGCGGATCGCTGAACGGTTTATGGAAGGCACAAGGTCGAAGTCGCTGATCACCGGGGAAAGCCTCGGTCAGGTCGCCTCACAGACGCAGGAAGCGCTCCTGGCGACCGGCAGCGTCGTCTCCTGTCCCGTATTCCGTCCCCTGATCGGAATCGACAAAGACGACACGGTGCGCATGGCGCGGGCGATCGGCACGTTTGAGACGAGCATCCTGCCTTATGCCGACTGTTGCACCGTCTTCGTGTCTCGACATCCAAAGACCCATCCGTCTTTGGAGGCTGCCGATGACGCTGAAAAGGCGCTCGATATTGAGGCGTTGACCCTAAAAGGTTTGGAACATATCACAAGTGAACGACTGTCACTTCGTGATAATATGTAAACATATACGAGACTTAGGCAATAATTAATGTACGGAGGCATTTCATGTTGTACGAAACAATAAAAAAACAAGACCCGGATGTCCACGGCGCGCTCGTCGATGAACTCGCCAGACAGCAAGAGAAGCTCGAGCTGATCGCTTCGGAGAACTTTGTCAGCAAAGCGGTGCTGGAAGCCGCCGGCTCGGTTCTCACGAACAAATACGCTGAAGGCTATCCGGGACGCCGTTACTACGGTGGCTGTGAGCATGTCGACGTGGTCGAAGATCTGGCGATCGAACGCCTGAAGAAGCTGTTCGGTGCCGAGCATGCGAACGTGCAGCCGCACTCCGGTGCGTCGGCCAACCTCGGCGTCTACTTCGCGCTCTTGAATCCCGGCGACAAAATCCTGGGACTTGACCTCGCCCACGGTGGTCACCTGACGCACGGACTACGCATCAATATCTCTGGTAAATACTATGAAGCGCACGGCTATCAGGTAAGAAAAGATACGATGCAGGTCGACTACGATGACATCTTGGCTCGTGCAAAAGAAGTGCAGCCGAAGATTATCGTGGCCGGTGCCTCGGCTTATCCGAGAAAGCTGGACTTTAAAAAGTTCCGCGAAATCGCTGATGAAGTCGGTGCCTTGCTCTTTGTCGACATGGCGCATATCGCCGGACTCGTCGCGACCGGACTGCACATGAACCCCGTACCGTACGCCGACGTCGTAACCTCGACGACTCATAAGACCTTGAGAGGTCCGAGAGGCGGCATCATCCTGTGTAAAGAACAGTACAAGAAAAAGATCGATTCATCCGTGTTCCCGGGCCTGCAGGGTGGTCCTCTGATGCATATCATCGCGGCCAAAGCCGTCGCCTTCAAAGAAGCGCTTGAACCGGAATTCAAAGACTACATGCAGCGCGTCGTGAACAACGCCGACGCCCTCGCCAAGGCCTTGATCGAAGAAGGCATCGACATCGTCTCCGGCGGCACCGACACCCACTTGATGCTGCTCGACCTGACGAAGGCAGGTGTCAGCGGCGTCGATCTGCAGGAGCGTCTGGACGAAGTCAATATCACCAGCAATAAGAACGGCATTCCGTTTGATACGCAGCCGCCGACCATTACGAGCGGCCTGAGAATCGGTACGCCGGCCGTCACGACAAGAGGCTTCAACATCGACGAGATGAAGGAAATCGCGAAGCTGATCGGTCTCGCCGTCCATAAGTTCGATGAGTCGAGAGACGAGATCATCGACCGGGTCAAAGCACTGACGGATAAATTCCCGCTCTACGCCGACCTGAAATAAGTTAAAAGCGAATCATTTAACTGTCTTAAGGCGGCTTCGATTGGGTTCGGAGCCGCCTTTTATGTTCTCCCATGTGCCTCTTGCTTGAAATGCTCTGCCGGTTGAGTGCTACACTGGCCTTATGGAAGACATGTCGAAAAGAATTGAACCGTTGGCCTACCGTATGTCGCCTAGGACGCTCGACGAGTACGTCGGGCAGGAACATATTCTCGGTAAGGGACGCATGTTGCGGCGCATGATCGAGGCCGATAAATTAAGTTCGATCATCCTCTTTGGTCCTCCCGGCACAGGGAAGACGTCGCTCGCCAGAATAATAGCGGCGACGACGAAGACCGGTTTTAACCGGATCAATGCCGTGACTGCCGGTGTCGCCGACATTAAAAGAATTATTGCCGATACGCAAAACCACTTTATTACGCCATCCGGCCGTACCGTACTTTTTATCGATGAGATTCACCGTTTCAATAAGGCGCAGCAGGACGCACTGTTGCCGCAGGTTGAAGACGGCACCTTGATCTTGATCGGGGCGACGACAGAAAATCCGTTTTTCGAGGTCAACAAAGCCCTGATCTCGCGCTCCACCGTCTTCCAACTCTACGCGCTGACGGAAGACGACATCAAGACTCTGCTCTTACGCGCGATCGAAGATGAAGAACGAGGTTTCGGTCGTTTGAAAGTTAAGGTCGAAGACGACGCGATGGCCTTCTGGACAGCGATGTCGGGCGGTGATGCGCGAATCGCGTTGAATGCACTGGAACTCGCCGTGGCGACGACGCCGCCGGCAAAAGATGGTGTCATTAACATCACACTCGAGGTCGCGATCGACTGTATGCAAAAGAAGAGTCCGGCTTTCGACAAAGATGGCGAGGCACACTACGACACGATCTCGGCTTTCATCAAATCGATGCGTGGCTCCGATCCGGACGCTGCCGTCTATTATTTGGCGCGCGCGCTCTACGGTGGAGAGGATGTGGCCTTCCTCGGCCGTCGCATGATCATCGCGGCTGCCGAAGATGTGGGGCTCGCCAATCCTCAGATGCTCTCGATCGCCGTCGCTGCGACTCAGGCCGCGATGATGATCGGTATGCCGGAGGCTCGAATCATTCTGGCCGAAGCCGCCGTCGCCATAGCAACGTCGCCGAAATCGAACCGCTCTTATCTCGCGATCAACGAGGCGATGAGCGACGTCGCGACGGAGCCTCACAGAGAGATTCCGATGCGACTTAGGAACGCGCCGGCCAAAGGAATGGAAGCGGTCGGCTATCACAAGGGATATCGCTACGCACACGATTACCAGAATGCGTTCATAGACGAATCGTACCTGCCTGAATCACTCGAAGGACGTGTCTACTACGAGCCGAGCGACCGCGGTTATGAAGCCAAAATCAGGAGCTGGTATAAGCGATTGAAGGGCGAAAAAGAGAACGTTTCGGAAAAATAGCCCATGTAACTGAAGATACTGCCATTAGGACGTTTCACGACTACACTTTGGGCGCTGACGGCCGCGTTTTCGGTCGTCTTAGGAAGGATAGTTGTCCATTAATGGCAGACGTAAAAAGAATCTATTTTGATCATGCGGCGACGACGCCTGTGCATCCTGAAGTACTGGCGGCGATCCTGCCTGTGCTGGAGCGAAGCTACGGCAACCCGTCGTCGTTTTATAAAGAAGGCCATGACGCGCATCATCTGTTGGAAGATGCCAGAATGACGATTGCGACGCACATCGGCGCCGCTCCGCGTGAAGTGATTTTCACAGCGAGCGGAAGTGAAGCCGACAACCACGCGATCAAAGGTGTGGCCGAAGCTTACAGCAACAAGGGAAAACACATCATCACGTCGAAGGTCGAGCATCACGCCGTCTTACATACGTGTGAGCATCTGGAAAAGCAAGGCTATGACGTGACCTATTTGGATGTCGACCGCTTCGGTATGGTCGATCCGGCCGAGGTCGAAAAAGCCCTGCGCGAGGACACGATTTTGGTCACGATCATGATGGCGAACAATGAGATCGGCACGATTAACCCGGTCAAAGAAATCGCCTCGATCTGCAAGTCGCGCGGCGTATTGTTTCATACTGATGCCGTCCAGGCGCTCGGCGCTGTTCCATTCGACGTCAGGGAGATCGGCTGCGATCTCGCCTCGTTTTCGGCACACAAGCTGTATGCGCCAAAGGGGATCGGTGCGCTCTACGTGCGACGTGGTGTACGACTCGGTCGTCTGATCGACGGCGGTGCTCAAGAGCTGAATCGACGTGCCGGCACGGAAAATGTCGCTTTTGCGGTCGGTTTTGCCAAGGCGCTCGATCTGGCCGTGGAAAAGATGGCGGAAAACGAAAAGCGTTTGACGGCACTGCGTGATCGTCTGATCGAAGGCTTGCGAGAGATCCCCCACACGAAGCTGAACGGCCATCCGACGAAGCGCCTGCCGAACAATGTAAACGTCTCTTTCGAATTCATTGAAGGCGAATCGATTCTCATCTTGCTCGATGCCAAAGGCTATATGTGTTCTTCCGGCTCGGCCTGCACATCCGGCTCGCTCGATCCGTCGCATGTTCTGTTGGCGATCGGCATGCCGCATGAAGTCGCGCATGGCTCGCTCCGGGTCACACTCGGACACGACAACGAGCTCGCCGATATTGAACGCTTAATCGCCGATTTACCGCCAATAATTGAACGTCTACGCGATATGTCGCCGCTTTACAGCGACTACAAGAGTGGACGCCTTAAGCACTTGATCAGCGAAACATCGGATGACGACATACTGTTGGAGAAAAGTTATGGAATATAGTGAAAAAGTAATGGATCATTTCATGAACCCGAGAAACGTCGGTGAGATCGAGGATGCCTCGGCGAGCGGTACGGTAGGGAACGCTAAATGCGGCGACATCATGAAGGTCGATTTGAAGATAGAAGACGGCATCATCATCGATGCCAAGTTCAAGACGTTCGGCTGTGGCTCGGCGATCGCAACCAGCTCGATGGCAACCGAGATGATCAAGGGAAAGACGATCGATGAAGCCCTGCAGCTGACAAACAAAGCCGTCGCCGATGCGTTGGACGGTCTGCCTCCGATCAAGATTCACTGTAGTTTGCTCGCAGAGCAGGCGGTGAAAAAAGCGCTTCTCGAATACTACGAGAAGCACAATCTGCTGAATGAGGAAAACAGAAAGCTCTTCAAGGTCGTCGAAGACGACGCCCACGATCACGAAGTTGAGCACTAAACGCCAATCTACAGACTCTATTTCTATTTGAAAATAGCAGGGTATTTAGCTGCTATTAAAAAACACCTCTCACTTGAAGTGGGAGGTGTTTTTCGTAAATCTTTAAAGATTCTTCTTCTGACTCTTTTCTTCTAGCTGATGACTAGAGTCTACTGTGTGACATATCGTACGGTTTTTGCTCTTTGAAGTAGCAAGGCGTCAGTCCCAGTGCGTTCACCTGGGCGAGCAGGTGAGAGGTCAACTCAGCGAGTTTACCGCTTCTATGTGCATCGGAAGCGATCGTGATCAAGTGACCACCGAGCTCTTTGTAGCGTCGCAACACCATCTCGTCCGGCAGCGCTTCTTCCAGCGAATACGATTTGCCGACCAGGCGATGGATCGTGCCGGCGTTTAACTCGAGCGACTGTCCGTTTTCAATCATGATGCTGAACAGGCGATCGAAAGCGTCGGGTGCGTCGACATAATTGAATTTGCTCTTTTGCCACGGCAGATAGCGCGAGAAAAAGTCGTAATGGCCGATCGTATTGGCCTTCGGTACGGCTATTGCCGAATCGGCGATATCGTTGATCAGAGCGGACGTGAAGCGCTTATGGTTTTCATATCCTTTGACCACACCATCCGGATCGTAGTAGGGATCGATACCGCGGTGAAAGTGCAAGGAGAGAATCGTATGATCGAATTCCGGTCGTAAAGAGACCTCCACCATGTGCGCTTTGTGCTCCGGCGTGTAGCCGAGCTCAATACCGGTTAGGATCAAAAGATCGTTTAGGTCTGCCTGACGTTTATCCTTCATGTGCTCGATGTAAGCGTCGACATCGAGGCACCAATCGTTATCGGCTTCGCCGTTATAGTCGTAATGATCGGTCAAAGTGACGCCTAAAAGGCCGAGATCTCGCGCTTCTTTTACAAGCTCTTGAAGCGGGATCGACGCATCGACCGACCAACCAGCCTGATGATTATGTGTATCAACGTAACTCATACTTTCGAGTCTAGAGTATCTGTTTCAGACGCGTCAATCGACAATGGCACAACTTTTACGGACCTTCCGCCGCCTCACTTGCCACCTTGCGACATTTCGCTTTAAGATGGTTGAAGCGGACTACTAAAGAGGGGGATCAATGCGTCAGTTTCCGTTTTCATTTTTACACGGATTTCGTCTTCGTTGCTTGGAAGAAAACCTACAGGTCAATACGGTCGAAGTATTCCACAAGCGATACGGCACGGCTTCTTTTGATTTCAAAGAACAGCGTGCGATGAACATCTATTCCGGCGCCAAGACGGTGACGGCACTCGCCGTCGGCATGCTCCTCGATACCGGCTCCCTACATATCGACACGAAACTCGTCGATATATTCCCGGAGAAAACAAATATCGCGCCTAATGTCGACAAGATCGAAATCCGCCATCTTCTGCAGATGTCAGCCGGCAAACATGTGCGCATGTTTAAGACGGCGGATGTCGAGACAAAAGACGATTATCTCGATATTTTCCTTAAAGAAGATCTCGATGCTTTACCAGGCGAACGTTTCCACTACAATAATGCGTCGACGTATGCTCTGTCCCGCGTCGTGGAGAAAGTGAGTGGCGAACGCCTGGATCTCTTTTTAACGCGACGGCTCTTTGTACCGCTCGATATTAAAAAACACGTCTGGCATCTTTGCCCGCACGGTCACACGCTCGGTTTTACCGAACTGTTTTTAAGCGGTAGAGACTACGCGAAGATCGGTAAGCTGTTATTGATGCGAGGAAAGTGGAATGGCGAGACACTCGTCTCCGGTACGTTTGTCGACCGGATGCATAGCGATACGGTCGATTCAGGATTCTTCGACGAACCTGAACTGGAGCAAGGATACGGCTACCAGTGCTGGATCGGCACGGTGGATGGGAGCTTTCGCGCAGACGGACTTTACGGTCAGTATGCGATCGTCAGCCCGAAGCACAACGCGGTGGCCACTACGACGGCCCATAACGTGCACAATCCATACGGGATTGTGCGCGCTGTTCATGAGGAAATTTTTGATCTAATCGATCAGTTGGAGGAATAAATGGCAACGAAGGATAAGAAGAAGGACGAGACGAAAGCATTGCGCGAAAAGCTCTTCTTTGAGACGAAGAACCAATGGGGAGAAGTCGCGAAATCTTCAAGCAAAGAAGCATTTGCGTTCGCCGAAGATTACAAAAAAGCGCTTGACGAAGGGAAGACCGAAAGGCTCTATGTCGATTACGCTTTGGCAGAGTTGAAAAAGGCGGGCTACAAACCGCTCTCAGAAGCGAAATCGCTGAAAGCCGGCGATAAGGTGTATCAGGTCGTAAGAGACAGAGCGATCGTCGCCGCAAAAATCGGTAAAGACGATCCGCGTGACGGATTCAATCTGGTCGGTGCGCATATCGACTCACCACGCCTCGATCTGAAACCACAGCCAGTGTACGAAGCGAGTGAACTCGTCTTACTGAAGACGCATTACTACGGCGGCATCAAAAAGTATCAATGGGCCGCGACACCGCTCGCTATCAAGGGCGTGCTCTATAAGGAAGATGGAACCGAAGTGCAGCTCGATATTGGTGATAAGGAAAATGATCCGGTATTCACCGTGACCGATCTTCTGCCGCATCTCGGCAAAGACCAGATGGTGAAAAAAGCGAGTGAAGTGATCAGTGGTGAACAGTTGAACGTCTTGATCGGCGGGTTGCCGTATGACGATGAAGAGACGAAGGATCGCTTTAAACTCGGCCTTTTAAACCTGCTCTATGAAGAATACGGTATCACCGAAAAAGATTTTGTGACGGCCGAGATCGAGGTCGTGCCGGCCGGCAAGGCGAAAGATGTCGGCTTCGACCGTGCTTTCCTCGGCGCTTACGGTCAAGACGACCGCGTCTGTGCGTATACGGCAATGAAGGCACTCCTGGACAGCGGCACGCTGAAACGCACTGGTATGGTCGTTCTCTATGACAAGGAAGAGACGGGCTCGGATGGCAATACAGGTGCCTCTTCAGCGCTCTACCAGTATGTGCAGCACGAGATCATGAAAAAGATGCTCGGCCAGCCGCCGACGATCGGCGATGTGTTTGAAAATCAGGCACACACCGTCGTCATCTCTTCAGACGTGACGGCTGCCCACGATCCGTCCTTTCCTGAAGTATCGGATCCGCTCAATGTCTCAAAGGTCGGTCACGGCATCGCGATCGCCAAGTACGGCGGTGTGAGAGGGAAGGGCGGCACGTCCGACGCCTCATCCGAACTCTTCTCCGCACTGACGGCCTGTTTCAACAAAGCGAACGTGGCCTGGCAGGCCGGCGAAATGGGCAAAGTCGATCAGGGCGGTGGCGGCACAGTCGCCAAGTTCCAGGCGGCACTCGGCATGGAAGTCATCGACTGCGGCGTACCGACGCTCTCGATGCATTCGCTTTTCGAGATCACGAGTAAGATCGATGTCTACGAAACGTATCGTGCCTACAAGGCCTTCCTCGAGACGATGGAGCCGATTAGAAATCAGAAGTTCTAATTGGTCCTTTCGTAAAAAAAATCTTAAACACAGATAAGAGCAAATAAGAGAAACAAGAGCGAAAGGCGGCCGATCGGCCGCCTTTCGCTCTTCAATAAATTCCTCTGGCTCGTTCCAGTATCGCTCGTCTAATAGTAATCCTGATGGCCGTCTCTCGCTTGAGGCTCCTGCGGTTCTGTTTCATCATCAAAATCTTGGTTCGATTTTTTTCTGGCGAGCCATTCGTTGACGTTCAAGACGGTGCCGTCCGACTTTTCGATTAAAAATGTGTAGTCGCTCAAGGCCAGCGCACCGAGTCCGATCAGGGAAAGGTATGGAATCAAGACGACACCGAGTGTGCTGATCGTCAAAGAGAGGTTTAAAAACGTCTTACCTTCGTTATTGATGATCTTTAAACTGGTCGCATTACCTCGTGCGATCAATTGCTTGATCGCACCGATAAAGTCATCGGCCGAAAACGGCTCTTTATCTTTGTGCTGCTCCCTGTACTCTTCGACAGCGGCTTCAACATCGCCGTCGTTTTGCTCAAGATAGCGCTTGGCCGCTTCATAGGTCGCCCCGGTCTTCGTGATGAACTCATCGACTTGTTCTACTGTGATCATCGTTTCTTTATTCCTCCTCAAATGCTTTCGGCCGTTCTTCAGCCAAAGGATTGCTCTCTACCGCCTTATGCAGCAGATCGGCGTTCAAATGCGTATAGATTTCCGTCGTCGCGATACTCGAATGCCCGAGAATGGTCTGCAGGCTTCTAAGATCGACCTGACCGTGTTGGTACATCAGGGTTGCCGCCGTATGCCTTAGCTTATGGGTCGAGTAGCGTGCCGGATCGAGACCGGCCGCCGTGATGTATTTCTTTATGATGTTTTGCACGGCCCGCACACCGATACGCCGCCCGAGTCGGCTAAGAAACAGAGCATCGTCATCGCCTTTTTTAGCCGGTGGTCTGACGTCCAGATACTCGGAGAGCGCCACCATGCAGGCATTGTTCAAATAGATCGTCCTTTCCTTGCCGCCCTTGCCCATGACCACCAGTGTATCGTTTCTAATGTCACTGATGTCAATACTAACCAGTTCCGACAGACGCATACCGCAGTTTAAAAAAAGTGTCAGGATCAGGTAGTCTCGTTCGCTGTACTTCGAATCTTCCTCAGAAGCGGCATGGAGCAGCTCGCGGCTTTGTTCGAGCGTCAGATAGCGCGGCTGGCGTTTTAACTGTTTGGGAGACTCGAGTTGCAAGGCAACGTTCGTCTCTGTGACCTTGGCTTTATCCGTAACATACGTAAAGAATGTCCGTAAAGAGGAGACACGTCTCGCTCTCGCTGCCGGACCATTTTTTCGGTTTACGGCCAGGTGGCTGATAAAACCGTATAAATCAGCTAAATTTACACTTCGGATCGTATCATCATTGACACTCGAGATATCGATCTCTTCCAGTTTTTCCGGTCTATTCTCTCTCGTTTTCAGAAGATAACGGAAGAACAAAGCGATATCGTAACGATACTCGCGGATCGTCCTTTCAGCGCGTCCGCGAATCGCTTGGAAATAACCGGAAAACTCGTCTAGGCGGGGAAACGAATCGATGCTTTTTTGCTCAACGTCTGTTGTCATATTCTGTGTCGTTTTACCTCTTTTCATTGACCCACTTTCAATCCTTGTATATTATACACTTATCGAACTTAGTCGTTTACGGAAACGTAACGTAAATGGGAAAGCATATGAAAATTGACCGTAAATTGAAAGTATCTGTTGTTGGCGCGACCGGTTTTGTCGGACAGCGTTTTGTCACGCTCCTGGCCGATCATCCGTGGTTTGAAATCGTTGCAGTGACGGCATCACCGCGCTCGGAAGGGAAGACGTACGAGGAAGCGGTCGAAGGACGCTGGAAGATCGATGCACCGATTCCGGAAAATGTTGCATCGCTCGTAATGATGGGCACGGATGATGTCGATCGTTTTTGCGATCTGAGTGATCTCGTTTTCTGCGCTGTCGACATGGAAAAAGAGCCGCTTATCTCGCTCGAAGAAGCGATTGCCAAAAGGGAAGTACCGGTCGTATCGAACAACTCGGCAAACCGCTGGACGCCCGATGTGCCGATGGTTTTGCCGGAAGTCAATCCGCATCATCTACAGCTGATCGAGGCTCAGAAGAAGCGTTTGAACACGACGCACGGCTTTATCGTCGTCAAGCCGAACTGCTCGATACAAAGCTATGTACCGGCACTCGCGCCGCTTATGGATTTTATACCCGAGAGCATGTTTGTCTCGACGTATCAGGCGGTATCCGGCGCCGGTAAGACGCTGGCTGACTGGCCGGAGATGAATGGTAACGTCATTCCGTTTATTTCAGGAGAAGAAGAAAAAAGCGAATTGGAACCACTGAAGATCTGGGGCGAGTTTGCCGGCGACCATATTGAACTCGCGAAGAAGCCGCTGATTTCAGCGCAGTGTTATCGTGTGCCTGTGCTGGAAGGGCATATGGCAGCCGTTTACGTAAAATTTCGTAAATCGGTCGACCAAAACGAGATTCTGATGCGCTGGCGCGAGTACTCGAGTCTGCCGCAAGAACTCGACCTGCCGTCTGCGCCGAAACCGTTTTTACGTTATCTCGACGATTTCGATCGACCGCAGCCTGTGCTCGATGCCTTGAGCCGTAACGGCATGGGGATCGCGATCGGACGTTTGCGGGAAGATCCAATCTACGATTACAAATTCACCTGTCTTTCACACAATACGCTGAGAGGCGCTGCCGGCGGCGCGATCCTGACAGCAGAACTGATGCTGGCGGAAGGATACATAGGAAAACGTTGATCCGATGGACATTAAACGCACATTCAGTGAACTGAATACGTTGACCGGTCAACCGTTGGAAGCAAGGCTTTACGGACCGGCCGTCGGTGAGATGAAACAGATCGTCATCGTCATTCACGGCATGGCCGAGTACAGCGATCGTTATCTGGAACTCGCTCAGCGATTGACAGCGGAAGGCATCGGCGTCTTGCTCTTCAATTTGCCGGGACACGGTAAGCGCGCACGTGAATCCCTGACACTCGGACACTTTGCGGATCGAAACGGTGACACGTTTGTTCTGGCTGACATTCATGCGCTTATCCGGGAAGTCATGGCAGCATATCCCGAGCAGACGTTTGTTTTGCTCGGTCATTCGATGGGCTCGATGATCGCCCGTTGTCTGATGTCTGAGGACATACATGGTTTTACTGCGTGTGTCTTCACCGGCACGATAGGGAAGAATGCCACCTTGAGTCCCGGCCGGTTCCTGGCCCGTGTCATTTCGGCGATAAAAGGACCGAGGCATCGTTCGCCTCTGATGAACCGGCTGATGCTCATGAACTACGGGAAACTGGCGAAAGACAATGCCTGGCTGAGCCGAGACGTGACACTGGTCGATCGGTACAATGCCGATCCGCTCTGCGGTTTTTCTTTTACGGCAAGAGCGCTAGGCGATTTACTTACCTGGGCGACGAAGATAAACAAGGCGAAAACGCTCGACCGCATCAGCCGGAAAGCGCGTTATCTTTTTATCTCGGGAGATCAGGACCCGATCGGCAATAACGGCAAAGGCATTCGCTGGCTGGCAAGAGAACTAAAAAAACGACAGCGCTCGGTTGAAGTCGTTTTATTGGAAGATTCGCGGCACGAAGTGTTCAATGAACTGAACAAAGACGACGCGTATGAGGCACTATTGACTTTTTTAGGCTGTAAGCCGAAGGAAATAATAAATCGCGATGATGCGTTCCAGGAGGAAGCTAATGATCACCATTAAGGATATTGCGAGGGAAGCAGGCGTCTCTTACGCGACCGTTTCCAGAGCACTCAACAATAAAAAGGATGTCAGCGAAAAGACGAGAATCAAGATCCACAAGCTGGCCAGTGAGATGGGCTATAGACCGAATGTCATCGCCCGCTCACTCGTCATGAAGCGTTCGAACATTATCGGCTTGATTCTCCCGGATGTATCGAATCCATTCTTCGCCGACTTGGCGCGCTCAGTCAGTAACGCCGCCAACCTCGCCGGTTTCTCGACCATGATCATCAACAGCGGCTGGGATCCGGCAAACGAACAGCAGCAGATGCGGATCATGCTCGAGCAGCGCGTCGCAGGCATCATCATCAAACCGACCGGTTATTATGCGACCGGCACGTATGAGCGGATGGGCGTTCCGATCGTCGCCTTCTGGCATCCATCGGAAGACAAAGCGACGTATATCGAGGTCGACCATAAGAAGGGGACCCAGCTCGCCGTGCAAAACCTGATCAACCGCGGCTTCAAGCGGATCGCGTTCATCGGCGGCACCGACACGTCACCAGCGAACCAGCTTCGCCTGCTGTCGTTTCAAAAGACGTTGCAGACGAACAGCATCCAGTTGCACCATCACCTGATCAGCTTTGGCGGATTCAACGCGGAAAGCGGCTACGAGCGCATCAAAAAGCTGATGAGCGGACCAAATCCGCCGGACGGCATCTTCTGCGGCAACGACTATATCGCCCTCGGTGCACTGCAATACCTGAGAGAGAAGAACTACCGGCTACCGAACGAAGTCGGCCTGATCGGCTACGATGACGTCTTTTTCTCCCATCTGCCTATGATCTCGATGTCGAGTGTGCGCCAGCCGCGTGACATCATGGGGCAGCGTGCCGTCGATGCGATGCTCGAAAAAATCGACGATGAGATGCCGATGGCCGAAGCAAAAAAGATCATGGTCGAACCGGAACTCGTGATCAGGAGTACGTAACGATGCTGCTTCACGGATACGAAAAACTCCGCACCGCGTATAACACATACGAGAAAGGCCTGTTTCGTTCACTTCTGGAAGATGCAGGTATTCCGTATAAGGTAAAGGCGAGGGGAGCCGGCGACTATCTTCGGGTCATCGCCGGACAGAGTATGCTCGCCGATGACTTCTATGTACCTGAAGAGCGATTAGCTGAAGCGGAGGAACTTCTCTCGGGATTTATCCTGACCGGTTCTGAAGAGACCGAGGTCACGTTGATCGAAGATCCGGAAGAGATCTACGATGCGGGAGATGAGAACGAGTCTGAAGTCACTTAGCGTGTAAACACGAAAGAGATTTATTAAATAGACATATATTGAGCTCCGGCTTACTAATTTGAAAAGTAGCCGGAGCTCAATGTTGTTTATTCACTGATTTTCTCGTTGATGACGAAGTGAAGAGGAGCTTATTCTTGCCATAAACCTGAACCGCCCCTCATAAAACTAAAATATCGTACTTCGCCAAATAATAATTTTGCGAAGTTGGGCAGGGCTTTTAAGGGGAAATCGTCGTTTCCGGCGGATCGGTCTCCAATACGGTACTTATCGTTTTAAACGGGCTATCAAGACCGAGCATCTTTCTGAAGTCGATAATATCTCTTACCGGATTGTATGCGACGAACAAAATAATCAGGATCACGATCAGCATCACGAATGCCAACACATTTCTCAGCCAGCGCTGCTGCTTGTCCTGGGCAAACTTCCTATTGATCTTGCCAACCGTCGTGTAACTTTTAAGATGATAAATCCTCGCACCAAGTTTCTTTTGATCTGCCAAGGTCAATTGACCGCTATCACTCAATCCGATATTGCTAAGCTTCGATTTTGTCAACTTCGTCCTGTTTCGTTTAACCGTCGTGGACTTTGTCGATTTCGTAGTTTTAACTTTGCTGTGGGAGCGATTAGAAGCGACGCGCTCAATCGCTAGGTCGTTTGGAGGCGCTGTAATTGACGCCGAATCGGCCAGACCGCCTGATACGACGCGTTTTTCACTATCGCTATGAATCGATCCCGCTTCATCGAGCGTAAGCTTTACCTGACGAACGGCTGGCTCATCCTGAGGCGTTTTTTGTTCCGGTTCCTTTTGCATGCGCCTATTATACCCGAATGACTTATCTATGACTCATTTAATACCGAACTATTGTTTGACGTAGTTAGGTGCCTTTGTTACTATGACTTTGAAAGGCAGGTATGTTCCCATGGCCAAACGGAAATTCACGAAAGCGAACGTCGAGGACACGGTTGAACTGGTCTACGACTACATTACTTCATTTGTGCGTGAGAACGGTTTTTCACCGACAGTCAGAGATCTTTGTAAAGGCACAGGCATAAAATCGACATCGACCATTCACGCGCATCTAAAACGTTTGCGGGAAAGTGGTCGAATCGATATGGAGCCTGGTAAAAGACGCGCCTTAACCGTCACGGAATTCGAGAATCAACGGGTAGATCATATACCTTTGGTCGGTAAAGTGACGGCCGGTGCGCCGATCCTCGCCCATGAGAATATTGACAGCTATCTCCCCGTCCCTGCCGCCTTCTACCAGAATCCCGAGCAGATGTTCGCTTTAAAGATATCTGGTGACAGCATGATCGGCGCCGGCATTCTAGACGGCGATTATGTTTTCGTCAAAAAGCAGTCGATGGCCGATTTCGGTGACATTATCGTTGCTCTGATCGGTGATGAAGCGACCGTTAAGACACTGCATAGAGATCAGGGGCGCACCGTATTGAGAGCCGAAAACCCCCGCTATAAAATGATTCCGTTCGACGAGGAAGGCTGCCTTATTTTAGGCGTAGTTCGAGGTGTATGGCGATCTCGCGTATGAGTTGCTCGGCAATCCACGATCATTGAATATGAAGGATACGGATTCCTGCGGCTCGATCTCGACGATGCCGGCTTTATAAAGAAGATGTTGGGAGCCTGCGACATCGACGACGATACTTCGCGGATCGAAAGCGATGATGATCGCGGACAGTGACCGACCGTCTTTTAACTTAATACACACCGTTATCGCGCCGCGGCGCAGATGATTCAAGTAAATGTCTTCAATTCTCTTCACTTCACGCATGGTTACACCTCCATAAGCAAATAACGGAGCGTTATTTTACGTAAGAAGCGAATAAGTGGTTTCGTCTCAGACTAAAATCTAGCGACGCGACGCATCTATCTGTCGCTGAAAATTCCAAAAACCACTTTCGATCTCGTCATTCTTAAAGAGCGGTCCGTGATCGTGATGCCGATACCATGTCCTTTGACGCTTGGCATAGCGTCTCGTATCACGCATCGTCATATCGATCATGTCTGATTCACTCAGCTCTTTCATTAGGAACGAGACCGTATGCCGATAGCCGATGCCGCTAAACGGAATGAGCCCTGGATCGCCGTAACGTTCCAACAAATACTGCGTCTCTGCGACCAGACCATCCCGATACATAGCCCTGGTTCGTTCATCGATCCGCGGATAGATGATCTCAGGCTCCGGTGCGAGACAAAACGGGAGATAAGAAAACAACGGTTCTCCCTCATTCGCCCAGGCATTCATCTCGGATCTCGTCTTACCGGTCGCCTCATAGACCAGCATGAAGCGTCGTATGCGCTTTTGATCAGCGACAGACAGTCGCTTGGCAGTTTCAGGATCGAGGCGTGCAATATCGGCGAGTAGCGCTTCATATCCTGCCGACTCGACCCGTTGATCGACAGATCGCTCGATCGACTCACTTATGTTTAACGGCCAGAAACGCGTGCCACGCAAGAGCGCCGTCGTGTACTGAGCCGTACCGCCACAGACGATCGGTAATTTACCGCGAGCGGCGATATCCCGGATCGCTGCTGCGGCATCTTCGACGAAGCGGGCGACACTATAAATCTCTGTCGCATCCAGGATATCGATCAGGTGGTGTGGGATACGCGTTTGTTCCTCATTCGACGCTTTCGCCGTTCCGATATCGAATCCCTGATAGATCTGCATCGAGTCGGCATTAATGATTTCACCGTCCATGGTATCGGCGAGCCTAAGCGCCAGACCCGATTTGCCCGAAGCCGTAAGTCCGGCGATCACCGGTACGACAATTGATTTATCAGACAATCCGGCCAAACCGTTTCTCAACTTCCTTTTTTGAAAACGAGATGGTGATCGGTCTGCCATGCGGACAATGATACGGATTTTGCAGCGGTATTAGATCTTTCAGCAAGGCGCGGATTTCTGCTTCACCGAGTGACTGATTCGCTTTGGCGGCCGCCTTGCATGCCTTCATCGCGAACGCATCGCGAAAAGCGCTGTCTTCTAAGAACTGGTTATCCGAAAGAGCACCTAATAATCCCTTAAATAACCGCTTGGCATCGACATGTTGTTTCAGATCGGGCACGCTCCTCAACAAATAGGCGTTCGGGCCGAAAGACTCAATTTCAAAGCCCATGTCGAGAAGTCGCTCCAGGTTCGTGTCGATATAGAGTGCCTCTTCAGGTGTGACTTCAACTTCCACCGGAATCAGAAGCGACTGTCGGGAGTGCTTGATGTCCTCAAGCTTCGTTTGTTGCAATCGTTCGTACAAAATCCTTTCGTGGGCAGCATGCTGATCGAGCAAAACGAGGCGATCGTCGATCTGCATGACGATATACGTATTCAAGTACTGACCGAGTATCTTGGCCTCAGCGAGCCATTCGATATCACGTTTGCCCGCACTTTCGACTTCGACACTTTCTGATTTGTGCTCAGGCACAGTTTTATAACCTTTCTCACCGTGCTGAATTGACATGTTTCTTTCTTGACTAAACGGAAATGGTGTCTTCTCTGTCGTTTCTTTGAAAGTGACGTGTGTCGTCGGAGTGATCGGCGTAAAGGACTGCTGGACCGGAAGTGTGCGCTCCACCGTTATATCGTCCGCTTTGCTCTTCTCTTCTGCCTGCTGCGCGTCGTCAGGTGGTGTATCGATCGGCTGCTTATCGCCTTCCAGCACTCTTCTTGCTGCATGGTAGACGGCTGAGAACACTTTCTTGTCGTCCCAGAAACGGACCTCGCTCTTTTGCGGATGGACGTTAACGTCGACGAAGGCAAAGGGGATCGTCAGGTGGAAGACGAGTGCCGGGTGTCTCCCCTTCATAAAATACGTCGCGGCCGCTTCATCGACGGCTACCTGAAGGATCCTCGAGCGAACGACACGTCCGTTCACGATGAATACCTGCCGCGTCCGATTACTGCGATAGTATTCGTTCGGTCTTGTCATATAGCCGTCGATCACGATCGGTTTGACGTCGAGACTGACTTCCGACATCGCGCCTGCGATCTCGCTTCCGAACACGGCATAGATCGCGCTCAAAAGATCGTTGTTGCCCGGCGTATGTAAAACCGTCTTGCCGTCACGTTCGAGTTGAAACGAGACGTCAGGTCTCGCCAAAGCCAAATGCGTCACACGTTCCTGGACCTGGGCCGCTTCGGCCTGGTCGCTTTTTAAAAACTTGTAGCGGGCCGGCGTATTATAAAAGAGATCTCTGACCGTAATCGTCGTCCCTTCCGGCGCACCGCAAGGTCCCTCCGAGACTACCTTTCCTCCTTCGATGTCGATCCGGTAACCGCCGTCTTCTACGCCGAGTTGGCATGTCACAAGCGACATTCTGGAGACGGCAGCGATGCTGGCCAGTGCCTCCCCTCTAAATCCCATGCTCGAGATATGGTCGAGATCGCTGACGGAGCGAAGCTTGCTGGTCGTATGACTCTGCAAAGACAAAGCGGCATCTTCAGGGCTCATCCCGGTGCCGTTGTCTTTGACTCTGATCTCTCTAATCCCACCCGACTTGATACTGATCTCGATCGCTTCTGCACCGGCGTCGAGTGCATTATCAACCAGTTCTTTGACGACCGAGGCCGGTCGTTCGATCACTTCGCCGGCGGCAATACTGTTGATCGTATGCTGATCGAGTTTAACGATTTTACCCATCGATATCTCCTTCCAGATCGAGACTACCGTTCAGATGCATCGCCTTGGCCTCGCGATTCAATTCCGACAGATACGTCAACGCGTCGATCGGTCGCAGATTGTCGATATCGAGTGCGGCCAGATCGGCGAACAGACGATCGGCACGCCGCACCGATTCGGCACCGCTGAACAGATCGAGCTGACCGTCCATCGGTCTCGCATGTTTTCTGATCTTCATCTTGCGGCCTTTATTATCTTTTTCCAACTGCATCAGGATCTCTCTGGCTCGCTCGACGATACTCGGCGGAACACCGGCCAGTTTGGCGACGTCGACACCGTAGCTGTCATCCGTGCCGCCGCTTCTGATGCGGTGTAAAAAGACGATATCGCCATCTTGCTCAGTCACCGCAACATGATAATTGACGAGACCTGCCAGGACGCCTTCCAATTCAGTCAGTTCGTGGTAATGCGTCGCAAAGAGTGTCCTCGCGCCGAGAAGCGCCGGATCCGAGACGTATTCGATCACGGCCCAGGCGATCGCCAGACCGTCAAAGGTCGAGGTCCCGCGTCCGACTTCGTCTAATATGATCAGGCTCTTGGCAGTCGCCTGACGGCAGATATTGGCGACTTCGGTCATCTCGACCATAAAGGTCGATTGACCGCCGGCCACGTCGTCCGATGCGCCGACACGCGTGAAAATACGGTCGACAAGCCCTATTCTCGCCGAATCAGCCGGCACGAAGCTACCGATCTGAGCCAGAAGGACGATCAGGGCTACCTGACGCATATAAGTCGATTTACCGGCCATGTTAGGACCGGTCAAGAGCATCAGCCGATGCGTCTCATGATCCAAGACGGCGTCGTTCGGCACGAAGTCTTGATCTTTCAATTGTTTTTCGACAACCGGATGTCTGCCGCCCATGATCGAGATCACGGAGTCCTCGTTAATCTCGGGACGTACGTACCGCGACTTATCGGCCAGTTCGGCCAGCCCCAGATAGACGTCGAGCATCGAAAGAGCATGTGCCGTCTTCTGGATCTCCGATAGGTGCGCTGCAGCTCTAGTTTTCATCTCCTGAAACCACTCGCGCTCCGATTCGGTAACCTTGATCTCGGCACCGAGCACTTTGTCTTCCAGCGTTTTCAATTCATCCGTAAAATAGCGCTCGGCATTGACCAGGGTCTGTTTTCTGACAAAATAGTCGGGAACGAGACCGACGTTGCCTTTGGATACTTCGAAGTAATAGCCGAACACCCGGTTATAGCCGACCTTCAGGTTCTTGATCGACGTCTTCTCTCTTTCCTTTTGTTCGAGATCAACGAGCCATTGTCTGCCGTTCGTCAGGGCATCACGCAGCGCATCCATATCAGGATCGAAGCCGTCGCGAATCAATTGACGATCGCCGACGATAAGCGGCGGATCGTCGACGAGAGCCGACTTCAACCAGGACGCCAGATCATCGAGTGGCGTGATCATGGCGGAAAGCGATGTAAATTCCTCGTCCGGCAGTGACTCCAATGTCGCCTTGATCTCAGGTAAGAGCAGCAACACGTCGGCCAATGCCAGCAGATCTTTCGGCGTGACGCGTCCCAAGGCGATCCGTCCGGCTAAGCGTTCGAGATCGAACAGACCGTCGAGCGATTCTCTGAGCGTCTGTCTTATGACAAAATCTTCGTGAAATCTTGCGACCATCGTCTGCCTAGTCTCGATATCGCGCTTGTCGATCAACGGCTGCAAGAGCCAGCGACGCAAGAGCCTGCCACCCATCGCCGTTTTGGTACGGTCGATCGTCGCGAGGAGCGAGCCTTTGCGACTTCGCTCACGTATCGTTTCGGTCAGTTCAAGATTCAGGCGGGCTGCACTGTCGAGTAGCATGTACGTCTGAATCTCGTACGGCGCGATCGATTCGATATGCTTTGGCAAGACGAGCTGGGTCGATTCTATGTAAGACAATAGCGCCGCGCTGGCGTTCGCCCAGAGGTCTCTCGCATGCGAGGCAAGCAATGGGTTGCTCTCGACATTGGAATCCGAAAAGTATGCATCCTCGAGCACAGTCAAAGTCACCTGGCTCTCCTGCAATAGGTCATCCTTATTCTCGGCAAAGAGGCGGTTGACGATCAGTTCGTGCGGTGAGAGCCTCGTCAATTCGTCTTTCAGACGCAGATGACTGTTCTCCGCCGGAATCGTCGTCGTTTCAAAGTGACCGGAGGAGAGATCGCATGCGGCGAGACCGTACCTGATCCCCTGCTGGAAGACAGCGACGACGAAGCTGTTTTTCGAGGCGTCGAGATGTTTCGGATCGGTCACCGTTCCCGGTGTCACGATGCGCACCACTTCCCTTTTGACGAGTCCTTTTGCCGTCGCCGGATCTTCCACCTGATCGCACACAGCCACCTTGTAGCCGCGCTGGGTTAAGCGGTAGATGTATTGATCCGCCGCATGATGCGGCACGCCGCACATCGGGGCGGTGCCGGCCTGACCGGCTTCCCTCTTCGTCAAGGTCAATTCGAGTTCGCGGCTCGCCGTGACGGCGTCGTCGAAGAATAGCTCATAGAAATCGCCCATGCGAAAAAACAAGAGGCAGTCCGGCCACTTGTTTTTCTCCGCCAGATACTGTTTGAGCATCGGGGTGAGAAGATTCTCATCGAGCGTGTCGAAAGTCAGGCGGGTCATAGTGTGATTAACCGACCTTCGAGCGCAAACGATCCTGCCGCCACGATCTCGGCAGAAACGACTCGGTTCGTATAGTATTCTTCCGCGTTGTCAGGTGATTGTGACAACTCCGGTAACGGGATATGCACAAGGCGGTTATCCGCCGTACGACCTGACATGACCTCAGCATTGGTCTCACTTCGCCCGGTGATCAGAACATCGAGCGTTTTACCGATCTGGCGTTCGTTCGATTCGAGCGACAGCGCATACTGCAGATCGGTCAGACGTCGATAGCGATCATTGATGATCTTGCGCTCGATCTGATCGTCTCTTTCGGCCGCCGGCGTGCCTTCACGCGCACTATAGATAAAGGTGAACGCCGCATCGAAGCGTGCCTTCTCCACGAGTTCAAGCGTCTTTTGGAAGTCATCTTCCGTCTCGCCCGGAAAGCCGACGATGATATCGGTCGTCAAGGCGATCTCCGGTCTTACCTTTCTCAGCTTTTCCACGATCTTCAGGTACTCGGCACTCGTATAACGTCGGTTCATCTCCCTTAACACACGATCCGAGCCCGACTGCAGCGGCAGATGAAAATGCGGTTCGACCTTTTCTTTTTCGCCGATCACTTTAATTAGACGATCGGAGACGTCCTTCGGATGACTCGTCATAAAGCGGACGACGAACAAGCCGGGAATCTCCGACGCTTCGGCCAACAAAGACGCAAAATCACCGTCTCGATAGTCCATGTCTTTGCCGTAGGCATTGACGTTTTGGCCGAGCAGCATTACTTCCTTATAGCCGTTTTCAGCCGCGCGTTCGACTTCTCGTAAGATATCGGCCTTTGGCCGGCTTCGCTCTCTACCTCTCGTATACGGCACGATGCAGTAGGTGCAGAAGTTGTTGCAGCCGTACATGATCGAGACGAGCGCGCGGTGCGCCTTTTTTCTAACCATCGGCAGATCGCTGAATACGCCCTCGGCCGGACCGACACCGAGATGCGTCCGTCTCTGATCCGCGGCTTTAAAGAAAAGATCGGGGAAACGACCGAGATCGGCCGTTCCGAAGATTAAGTCGACGTAGGGAAAAGAAGAGAGAATCTTCTCCTGATTTTGCGGTTGCATCAGGATGCAGCCGCCGACACCGATGAACATATGCGGCTTTTTTTGTTTCAACGGTTTGAGCCGACCGAGGTGTCCGAAAAAGCGGTCGTCGGCGTTTTCTCTGATGCTGCACGTATTGAGCAACACGACATCGGCTTCTTCCGGCGACTCGCACGGAAGATATCCGATCTGTTCCAGATGACCGGCCAAAATCTCACTGTCGTTTTCGTTTTGCTGACAGCCAAACGTCTGTATGAAGTATGTTTTGGCGACTTCTATCGCTTTTGAATCCATGCTTAAAATAGTATCACAGAGGTCTCGTTTAGAGCGGATGCTTCGGTGACCAGAGGTAACGTTTGAAGAGCCAGGTGTGAAGCGGCAACTCTTCCTTCGCAGACATCTCTTCCCTCCTGTACAAGACAAGTAGATCGACCAGTTCGCGGTTGTCGAACGGATGCTCGCTGTAGAGCGCTTTTTCGACGGCTTCATACGTCGTCAGGCTTGGATCCAGATCGAGTTTTTTCGAGCGAAGCAGTCGCTGGAAGAACTGACGTACGGTCTCGTCTTCCATCGCCTTGATGCCACGCAGCTCCCAGATCGAGCGCAGGTCTTCCCACACGGCGATGACCAGCTTATCCTCATCGCCTTTAAACCGCTTCACGAGATACGGGATATCGTGGCGACGCTTCCAGACGATGTAGCGCCACACGAGGTAGGCGATCAGGGGCGACAGGAATAACAACCATTTGAGGATTGTCCAAAGGACCAGAAGGAGGGTCTGCCAGAAGCTTCGTTGGGGCTCATCTTCTTCAGTCGGCGGCGGGTCGGGCTGTTCAGGTTCAGGAGTCGGCTCGGGCGTTGGTTCCGGTTCCGGCTCTTCGAAATCAGGTTCCGGTTCTTCCGGAATTTCATCTTCCTGCGTCATCTCATCGAGCGTGCCCTGCGGCGTCGCATCGAACGGTATCCAGCCCATACCGGGGAACCAGACCTCGGTCCAGGCATGCGCCTGCTCGCCGGAAACGATACGGCTACCGCCGCCCGGCATCGCCGGGACCAAGAAGCCTTCGACGTATCGCGCCGGGATGCCAGCTTCACGTAACAGTACGGCGTAGGTCGTCGCAAAGTACGTACAGTAACCTTCCTTGGTCTCGAAGAACCAGGTGACAAACTCGCGGTTAGCTTCAGGTGCCGGTACCTCGAGGTTGTAGCTGAACGTCTCGGCGATCCTTTCCCTGATCGCCAGCACACGTGCCGTCTGACTCAGATTTGGCTGAGCGTAGACGAGATCATGGAGCGTCTGATCGTGTGCAGCCACCGTCGCCTGGAGATTTTGTATCGCAGGCAATTGGAGCCAACGGGACGCATCACCGTCACGGTTGATGCGCGGTACTTCATTACCGGCAAAGCCTTGACTCAAGGCAGTGAGCACGTCGCCCCGCTGAATGAGATCGAGGCGGAACTGCTCGCCGTCGGCGATATAACCGCTATCCGGAATCACCTGATCCGAGTACATCGTACCGGCGATGTTGAAGTAGGCGTACATCTCTTCGTTCAAGCCGGCATAGGTCAGATTGTCGACGCGTCCGGCCGAAAACACGACCTGTTGCTCTTTTAATGGCACGATCGTCATAGGCATTCGCGGCGACGGTTCGAGCACCTTCGACTCTTCTGTCACTGTCGCATTCAACGGCATGCCCAGGATATCGCGCTGTACATCGCGGTTTCTTTGATGGTTAAACATCCAGTTCGGATCCATCGTGTCCTGGCGCCACAACTGGCCGGTATAGGTGCTGTAGACAGCACCCCTCAGGTACATCGAATGCTGACCGGAGGTCACTTCGATATAAGGCTCATTGGACGGACTGACCGGGCCGCCGAGGCGCGTATCGAGCGGGTAGTAGCCGGAGTTTCTCAAAGAGAACTCGTAGTAGCCGATCGATTTATCTTCATTGAAGCTGTATCCGGTCAGACGGCTGACCATGTCGTCCAGTGTCTTGCTGTAGAAGACGTCTTCCGGTAAAAGCGTGTTGAATAAGAGGATAAATGCCATCAATACCAAGACGATCGGCACCGCCGTCTTGACATAGCGGTTGCTCGCGATCGAGGCACGCCGCACGACGGCGCGCTGCTGCACCGTCGCAAAATCGCGCTTTTTAGAAAGACGCATGAACACGGCAAAGATCGCGATCAGGAAGAAGACGAGCTGGTAGAGCGTCGGATCCTTCATCGCGACGCCGAATACGGCGCCGGCACTGATAAGCATGATCCAGGGATGAAAAGACAGCTGACCGAAGATGACGGACAAAAAGGCGATGCCGGCACCGAGCAACAACGCATACGTACCGGGCGTGGCGTTTTCTACCTCATAGCCGGAGAGGAAGCTACCGATATTGTAGAAATACTCATAAGCGGGCAGCAGATACGTCCTCCATAACGTTTCAGATTTGTCGGCGAAATAGAGGTATATGAACCCGATGATGACGAGTATCGATAGGCCGGCCATCACCCATTTGGCTATCGGCCTGATCAGATTGATCAGCAAGAAGACGCCTGCCTGTACGAGCAACTGACGCGGCCAGTTCATCGAAAGATCAGACAAGGTGAGTGAGAGCGCTGTTAACGCCAGCGAATAGATAAAGGCGGTGAGCACGTCATAGAACAGTTGAATCCATTTACCGCGTGTTTCGGCCGCTCTCAAGTCATCCGGCGTAAAAACTTTGTTGGTCGACGCCTGATATAGTCTAAAGAGAGGCGGTGTGAAGCGATCAGTCGACTTCATCGAATGCTACCTCTCTTTCCACGGAGATCGGAAACTCGAGCGTCTTTACATGCACCCCGGCGTTGATCAAAGAACGCAGTTTATCGTTCGTCTCGCGCTCGATCGTGCCGGCGTAGTGATATAAGAGCAAGATACCTCTCGCTTCACGCATCAACTCTTGGATGCGCGTCAATGTGCCTTCGGAAAGTCTTGTCGTCTGCAGCAGATAATAGTCGTAATAGTCGGAACGTCCCTCTTGCAGCAACTGGTCTTCCAGACTGATCGTGCTTTCGGTCGGCACGAGGGCGAGCTGGCGTCTGAAATGCCTCAGATGCTCGACCTGCATCGACTTTTGCAGCATCTTGTCGGGAAAGAAGGTGATCAAGGTGGCATGCATGCCGTGCGTCAAAAGATAGAAGACGGCACCGGCCATCGTCTCCAGCATGTAGTCTCTTTGATCGAGCAAACGATCTCTCGCCAAAAGATCGTTATGTTGGTCGAAAGGCAGTGCCGGATCGGTCATCAGACAAAAACGGATCTCTTTCGGCATCTCGTACTGTTTTACGATGAATTTATTTTGTCTC
>MTKW01003063.1_pt1 | contig 26463 bp, 20 predicted proteins | sample 1042761 | NCBI WGS metagenome assembly MTKW01 (sample SAMN06205366, study PRJNA360243) | anaerobic digester metagenome | biome: Wastewater treatment plant; feature: Anaerobic digester sludge; material: sludge; isolation source: anaerobic digester fed with sludge from wastewater treatment plant ...
CCCTTGGGGGGTCAGGGGGGCTTCTCTTTTTACTATGTTACTCAACGAACGACACACTCGCCGTGAACGCCTGCTCAAAGTGGTGGAAGCGATGGCAACAGCCGCTCGTACGGCACCGAAAGGCAAAGGAATTGATGTTATTGAAATCCTGACTGTTACAGACGAACACATAGCTGAGCTTTCGGCAGCCATGCTTCGCTACAGCGAAAAGTCGGGTTTGAAATTCTTTATCCGTGATGCGGGAAACCTGCAGCACGCAGAAGCTGTTGTCCTTATCGGCACCAAAACCCAAACACACGGACTAAACTGCGGTTATTGCGGTTTCTCAACTTGCGATGAAAAAAATAACCATCCGGAAGTACCCTGCTCGCTCAACAGCGTAGACGTGGGTATTGCCATCGGTTCGGCATGCGCCACAGCTGCGGATATGCGTGTGGACAGCCGTGTGATGTTCTCCGCCGGACGAGCTGCACAAGATTTAGGCTGGATGCCGGAGTGTTCTAATATTTATGCCATTCCAATTAGTTGCTCTTCGAAAAGTCCGTTCTTTGACAGGAAATAAGGCCCCCTAACCCCTAAGGGGGAATTATTAGTAGTTAGTAGCTGGTAGTTGGTAGTTAGTTGGGAAGTTAAAGAAGTTAAGGAAGTTAGGGAAGTTAGTTAGTAATTAGTAGCTAGTAGTTAGTAGCTGGTAGTTAGGAAGTTAAGGAAGCCAGGGAAGTTACGTCTTTGTTCTTTTGTCTTTGTTCTTTGTTCTTCATTCAACATTGCATCAAAAATTCCTTTGGGCTTAATAATAAAATTAAAATGATAAATTCAACAGAAAAAGATATCAAAACGAAACTGGAAAGCCATCGTCAGTTTTTTGATACGCATAAGACGAAAAGTCTTGACTTTCGGATTGAGAATTTGCGGAAGTTGAAAGCTGCTATCCTCAAGTACGAAGCGGAAATAAGTGAGGCTCTTTGGCAAGACCTGCACAAATCGAAGGAAGAAGCCTACCTGACCGAAATCAGCATCGTGCTGGGTGAGATCGATTATCACCTGAAAAATCTGCATTGTTGGACAAAGCCAAGGCGGGTTTCAATGCCTTTGAAGCTCTTTCCGTCTGCAGGAAAAATCCATTATGAGCCGTTAGGTGTGACGCTGATCATGGCACCTTGGAATTACCCCATGCACCTTTTGCTCAATCCGCTTGTGGGAGCCATTTCTGCAGGATGCTGTACCATGCTGAAGCCTGCACCCTATTCATCAAACACCGCCAAAGTCCTCGAACAATTAATCACAGAAACATTTCCAAAAGAGTATATCAGTGTTATTCAAGGCGGACGGGAAGTGAATGAAATGGTGCTGAAAGAACGTTTCGACTTGATTTTCTTTACCGGAAGTCCGTCTTTGGGGAAAATCGTTATGAAAGCGGCTTCAGCACACCTTACGCCTGTAGTGCTCGAGTTGGGCGGGAAAAGTCCCTGCATCGTTGATAAAAATGCAGATTTAACCATTGCTGCACGGCGTATCATGTGGGGCAAAACCATCAATGCCGGACAAACCTGCGTGGCACCAGATTATCTTTTTGTGCACATTTCGGTTAAGGATAAACTGGTGAGAAAGATGAAGTCAGCATTGTTGGAAATGTTTGGCGAAAATCCACAAGAAAGTGCCTTTTATCCGCGTATCATCAACGATAAAGCCATGAAGCGTCTTATAGGGTTGATGGAGAGAGGACGGATTTTACATGGTGGAAAAACAAATATTGCAGATAAATATATTGAGCCTACATTGATTGACAACCTGAATCCGGATGACCCAATTATGCAAGAAGAGATTTTTGGTCCTATTCTACCGATTTTCACTTTTGAAAATATTGATGAGCCAATTAACTACATCAACTCCAATGAAAAACCCCTGGCTTTATATTTCTTCGGCACTAAAAAATCTGCCAACAATATCCTTTACAAAACAAGTTCGGGCGGAGGTTGTGTAAACGACACGCTACTGCATATCGGCAACCACAAAATGCCTTTCGGTGGCGTGGGTAACAGCGGCATGGGCCGTTATCACGGACATCACAGCTTCCTCGCTTTTAGTCATCAACGATCCATCGTAACATCACGAAACTGGTTTGACTTGAAACCTAAATACGCCCCGTTTAAGGGTCTGAAAAAGTTAAAGCGGTTTTTGTAACAGCATCCTAACCTCTAAAGAGGAATCGGGCAATTAATCGAGAAGCTAGGGAAGTTAACGGGTTCCGTGTTCCGGGGTCGCGTGGTTTGGTTTATTCTCGTTCATCGTTCTTCGTCTTTGTTCTTTTGTCTTTACTCTTTGTTCTCACTTCAACAGTTAAACAGTTAAACAGTTAAACATTACAGACTAAACACATTAAACAAAAAGTTAAATATCAATGATAAACATCTCCATATCCGATGAAATTTTAGCAGCATGCCCCGAATTTGCCTTTTCAGCCATTCAGTGCAAGGTAAAAAACACCCCTTACAATGCAGAGCTTTGGCAGGAGATTACAGATTTTTCAGAGAAATTTGCAGCTAAAACCCCTTTGAGTAAAATCAACAAATTGCCGAACATCATTGAAACCCGCGAGGCTTACAAAAAGCTAGGCAAAGACCCCAACCGCTACCGCCCATCAGCAGAAGCGCTTTGCAGGCGTATTGTGCGTGGAATTCCGCTTTATCAGATCAGTACAGTGGTCGATTTAATCAACCTCGTTTCGATGAAGTATGGTTATTCTATCGGAGGATTTGACGCAGATAAAATCGAAGGGGATTTAATTTTGGGGGTGGGAAAAACCGATGAAAAGTTTGAAGCCATTGGTCGCGGACTACTCAACATCGAAGGACTACCCGTTTACCGGGACAACATAGGCGGTATCGGCACGCCTACGAGCGACGAAGAACGCACTAAAATTTCACTCGAAACCACCAACTTGCTGATGCTTATCAATGGCTATTCAGGAAAAAATGGCTTGGCGGAAGTAACAGAGTACGCCAAGAAATTAACAGAAAAATTTGCGGCTCCCTGATAAGATTCGGTTACAGACTTATAATGTCTGATAAAACTTTTCTGCTTCATCTAAAACATCGAGTTTACCCACATCAATCATCTGAAAATCATCAGGAATAAAGGCTTTGATAGCTTGTGAGTGCACCCATGACAGATAAAAATCCACGATAGAGAACCGTTCTCCGAAATCTTTCATCAACTCGAAAACCTCTGTAGATAAGACCTGGATACCCGAGAATGCCAGTTTACGGTACAGTTCAGGCTTATTAAAACCTGCGGGACGCAATTCACCGGTTTTTTCATTCATCCATCCTTTGAGATAAAGATTGTCGTCGAAAAGCAGATAACGTGAAGTTAACCGCTCACTCACTACCAGGGTAGCCAATGAATGAGATTTTAAGTGATATTCATACAGTTCTTTTATCTTCAAGTTTGACAGAATATCAACATTATGCGCCAGGAAAGGTTTGCCATCATCGAAAAAATAAGCGGCTTTGCGTACACCTCCACCGGTTTCAAGCAAATCATCGCGTTCATCCGAAAACTCAATGCGAATGCCGAAGTTGCGCTGTGAACGCACATATTCGATGATCTGATCCGGGAAATGATGCACATTGATCATGATTTCCTCTGCCCCCGCATCTTTTAGCTTTTCTACTACATGAGCCAGCAAAGGTTTTCCGCCTATGGGCACCAATGCTTTGGGGATTGTGTCAGTAAGGGGTTTCAGTCGCGTGCCGAGTCCCGCGGCAAAAATCATGGCTTTCATGACGAAAATGTAGTTTGAATTTTTTGCTCCCGGTGTATCAATTGCACCTCAACACCAAACTTCCGGTGGATGTGTTCAGCCATCTTCTGGGCCGCATAAACCGAGCGATGCCGACCTCCTGTACAACCAAAGCTTACCATCAAACTGGTGAATCCACGTTCTTTATACCGTTGCACCGATGCATCAACCAATTGATAAGCTTGTTCGAGAAACGGCTGCACTTCACCATCCTCTTCCAAAAAATCAATCACCGGTTGATCAAGCCCGGTCAATTTTGCGTATTGTGCATATCTGCCCGGGTTGTGCAAAGCCCGGCAATCGAAAACAAAACCTCCGCCATTCCCTGAATCATCGTGAGGAATGCCTTTCTTATAGGAGAAACTATATACTTTTACAACCAGGTATTGGGATGGAACCGACTCCTGAAACTGCTCCAAATCACATAATTGTTGAAGTATTTCTGCCAAATACGGATAGGCACTCATATCCTCATGAAGAAGTTGCCTTAAGTTTTTTAACGCAAAAGGAATGCTTTGAAGGAAATGTGGTTTCTTTTCGAAATATCCTCTAAATCCATAGGCACCCAGTACCTGAAGCGTCCGAAACAAAACAAAATGTTTCAGTTGTTTCTGAAATTCATCCGCATCGATTTCCCGCAATTCTTTCAACGCACTTATGTATTCTTCAAGCAATTCCGCCCGCAACTCATCACTGAAATTAGCTCTTGCCTGCCACAGGAATGACGCCACATCATAATGCAAGGGACCACGCCTTCCACCTTGGAAATCTATAAAATAGGGCTGACCATCTTTGATCATTACGTTGCGGCTCTGAAAATCGCGGTACATAAAAGCATCAGATGGTGTACGGAGCAGGACATCCGACAGATTTTGGAAATCGGTTTCAAGCTTACCTTCCAAAAACTCTATGCCTGTAGCTTTTAGAAAACAATATTTAAAATAATTCAGGTCCCACGAAACCCTCCGGGCATTGAATTCAGGTTGGGGATAACAGACAGAGAAATCGAGTCCTTCAGCTCCTTTTATTTGAAAAGCGGGCAGCAAGCGCAGTGTTTTGCGCAGCATCTCCTTTTCTTTTTCTGAAAAAACTCCGGTTTTTCTTCCTTCTGCTATAAAATCGAAGAGCACCACATCACCCAAATCTTCCTGAAGATAAAACCGGCTGTCATCCGACTGAGCCAACACTTGGGGTACCGGTAAAGCCTTGTTTCTAAAGTGACGGGACATGGCGATAAATGCCTGATTTTCTTTTATTGAAGTCCCTTCAACGCCTATCACCACAACGTCACCACCGGTAATTCTAAAGTACTTACGATTAGAACCCGAAGCCAAAAGTTCTTCGATATGGTCAGGCTTACGTCCTGTATATTGTTGAAAAAGGGTTTCTAATGCGTGCATATTATAGCGGGGTTTTGGAATGGGCAATGGCCTGTTTTATCTGAAGATTTTAAATATTGTGAGAAAAATAATTTTAAAGTACTCTTTTAAAGTCTGATTGTCAACATATATCATGTTCAAACGTATTTTATCAGGCATAATCTTATTGATATACAAAGACTCCGGATCGCCGGCCTGAGATAGTAAAACATTCTCATCCATATATTTGATGGATGCATAATCGGTTATGCCGGGTCTTACAGACAAGACTCTTTGTTGCTCTTTTGTGTAGAGTTTAACGTATTTTTCGACTTCCGGTCGGGGACCGACAATACTCATATCCCCCTTTATAATATTGACAAGTTGGGGCAATTCATCAATCTTAAACCTCCTGATTATACGACCGGTTTTAGTAATCCTTTTATCCCCGGAACCTACAGTCAACAAACCTGACGATTCAGCATTCACATACATGCTCCTAAATTTATACAAATAAAAGGGACGATGATTCTTGCCTATCCTCTCTTGTTTATATATTCCCTTACCAGGACTTTCAACCTTTATCATGCAATAGACAACAAGAAAAAGAGGAAACAAAAGGATCAGTCCAATCAGAGCAAAAAAAACATCAAAAAAACGTATCATGATCAACCCATCACTTCATTGTATGAATGGATAAAAGAATCTATCACAAAGTCCACCTCATCATCTGTCAACTGAGCATGAACCGGCAATGAAATTTCACAAGCATAATTTTGATAAGCAACGGGATAATCAGCAATATGAAATCCAAGGCTTTTAAAATAAGTAAGCATTGGCAAAGGGATAAAATGAACATTCACACTCACTTCTTTCTCTGCCATTTTTCGGATAATTTCATTTCTCTGATTTTCAGTTACACCCTTGATTCGAATGGGATACAAATGGTAAGAGGTTTCTTTTCCACCCGAATTCATGGGTGGCAATACTGTCCAGTCATATCGGCCAAAGGCTTTATTATATTTTTCAAAAATTCTTTTTCGCTTAGCTATCAGAGTATGAATTTTTCGCATTTGAGCCAGTCCTATAGCTGCATTCACATCAGGCATGTTAATTTTCATCCCTAAACCGACAATATCATACTTCCAATTACCTGCTTTCATTTTCGAAAAGGCATCTTTGGTTTGACAGTTCAATGCCATTATTTTCAATTCAGCCTTAAGTGCTACATTGTCAAAACTACTTTCAGGAAGGTTTAAACATATGACTCCACCCTCAGCAGTTGTAATATTTTTGACGGCATGCAATGAAAAAATTGAAATGTCCGTTTCTGAGCCGGTCCTGATTTTTTCGTTAAAAAAGGCTCCAAGAGAATGGGCTGCATCATTTATAATCAAAATTCTTCCTATCTTTTTCTGGATATCTGATGATGGATTAAACTGTTGAATAATTTCCGGTTCTTGAACTAATTCCATAATCCTGTCATAATCACAAGGAAATCCGGCAATATCAACAGCAACAACCGCTTTTGTTTTAGGTGTGATGGCTCGACGAATACAATCAACATCAATATTGAAATCATCTTTTACATCAACCATGACGGGTTTGGCACCCGCATGAATTACCGCCAAAGCTGTTGCAGCATATGTATACGCAGGTACAATCACCTCATCATCTTCATTTAATCCCAACCATTTCAGCATCATGATTGCACCTGAAGTCCAGGAATTGACACATAAAACTTCCTTTGCCGAAGTCAGATTTTTTATTTCAGATTCAAGTGCATTGACCTTCGGCCCTGTTGTAATCCAACCGGATTTCAGCGTATCAACAACCTCATCAATAACAGATTGATCAATATAAGGAGGAGAAAAATTAACCTTCATAAATCTTTTATTTTTTAGCACAGGTAACAAAGCGTATTCTTAATGTCGGGCAAAAATAGTTTAAAATATTGTAAAAACTGCCTGCACACCCTACAGCAGTGAGTTTATTTGACTTTTCATCTACTTGACTGAACATTAAAATCAGTTTTTAATAACAATTTCATTAAACCTTTGAAATACCCCCAACCATAACTGATATGTATGATGAAAAATGTAATGGGAATATGACATATCAATGAAAAAGTTTTATTTTTTACAGCTGATTTGATTCCGATACCAAGACCGATAAAACTGTACAACAGAAGTATAGTTAAATATATAAACAAAAAATATTTTGATAAAAAACTCAGTATGAAGCCGACTATCAGCCCTACAACAAAAAATAACGGAAAAAATTGACGCAATGTGGCAGGCTTCCCCAGCTTTTTATTGACTAACGGCTTGAACAAGCCGTATTGAAAATACATCGCTGCCATTTTACTTAAATTATTTCGTGCATAATAATTAATTTTAATTTCGGGAATCAAATAAATTTTACCACCGTTATTGATCAATCGTGCGTTAAACTCATCATCTTGGTTACGGATTAAATCTTCATCGAACAACCCGATTTTATCAAAAACTTCTTTCTTATAACACCCGAAAGGAACTGTGTCTGTTTCAACGATTTGATTTGCACCTATCTTATGTCTGGAATTTCCAACACCAAAAACGTGACTAGAAGCAATGGCTATAGCTTTACTGATGGAAGATTGATTCGCAGGTAAAGTCTCCCATACTCCTCCCACATTATCAGCATCTAATTGATACAAATACTTTACAAGCGATGAAATATAATTACGGGGATACTCACAGTGCCCGTCAATCCTGATAATCACATCTCCACGGGAATACTTTATTCCCTTATTCAAGGCATGGGGAACATATCGATGAGGATTATCCAACAGCGTAATAAAACTATTTTCTTGAGCATATGTTTCAACAATCTCCCGGGTCTTGTCTGTACTCATACCATCAACAATCAGAAACTCTAATTGTTCAAGTGGGAAATCTTGGTTTAAGATAGTTTCAATACATTGTGCCACATATTTTTCTTCATTAAACACAGGGCAAATAACCGTGACTTTGATATTTTTATTTACGTTTGTCATTTTAAATCATAATGTTTCAAAACTTGTTTGAGTTGAACATCATTTGCATTTTCATACACATTTTTGTGTTGAAGAGCAGCATCTTTATGTGTAAACTCGTATAATAAATCAACAATTAGGTACATCTTTGTGTTTACCGTTACATGTTCGGTTGATTGCAATCTTGCCATAACCCAAAACCAGACATCATCGGCAGTTGGACAAAGTCGCATGAACACTTCCTTATTTATGGTTTCTTTATGTAAGCTACCCGGTGGATACAAGCAACCCGCTCCTCCTGTTGGAAATAGTTCAGGAATGCTGTTATCAGACACTTCTTTTTTCCACAAATTATATGGAAGTAGTTCTCCTTTGCTATCCCTCAGGGGCTGATGTGTTACTGCAGCATGTATCTTTTGAGGATGCAGTAAATAGCTGTTATAAAGGTCATGCAATAAACCTCGGTGATAGTACAAATCATCATCTACGGTAATGATGATAGCATCAGGATATTTTATTATAGCCGGTATTAATTTTTTATATGAACGAATATCCTCCCAAAACTTAAATTCTACACCTTGTCTTCTAAAGGTTTGCAGTCGTTTAGGGAAATTTTCATCACTCCAATTATCTTCATCCAACCAAACAATAATTCGGTCCGGCTTCAATCTTTGCTTCAAAAGAGAAATCAGGGCAAAAGGCAATGTTTTGGTAACTCTGCGCCCATAGCTGGTCAGAGAAACGATAACCGGAACCTCTCTTTCTTGTGTATTCAAGCACTCTTTTTTATGGAATCCAAATATCGAATACCATACACGAATACAAAGTCCTAAGAAGGCTCTACACAAAGCTGAAAGTTTGTTCCTGATATCATCCATTTTGATAAAAATTCTTCGAATTTAGTATTTCAAAAAACATATCTCTGTCAAGTTTATTATAACGTTTAACATCAACAAAAAGCTTTTTAATAAAAAAACGCACATCCCGAAATGAGTGTTGTTTTCTTCTCAATAAATAAAAAATATACACTGAATAAAAATACTTCCAAAGTTGAAAGAGTACAGCGTTTGTGTTCAATTTAATATTTATAAACCTGCTCAAATAATAAACATAGGTTTTATTCAAGCTTAACACCTCTGACGTAGAAGAACTTACTTTATGGTAAATTAAGGAAGATGTCACACATGCCATCTTGATGCGAAGCTTTTTCATACGCATTGACAACTCAAAATCCTCCTCACCGAAAAAGAATCTTTCCGTAAAAAGCTTGTTGTTGGTCAGCACATCTCTATGGAAGAACAAGGCGCATCCTGTCACAAAAGTGATGTTAATCATGCTTGTTAACTTAACTTGCTTTATATTCTTTCCTTGATGATAATACTTCCTAAAACCACAAAATAATTTTCCACCTGCATTCCATATTTGTTCCTTGTCGTCATAGCAACATATCAAAGGAGTCAAAATTTTATACTGAGGCTTTTTTTTCCGGAATGTAACTAGTTCAGTTAAAAAATCAGGTGTAACCTGCGTATCATTATTCAGCAATAATGCATTTTGATAATTTGTTTCAACGAGTGATTCGATGACTAAATTATTCCCTTTTGCAAACCCGTGGTTTGTATCAAATTGAATCAGGTAACAACATCCGAATTTTAAGTTTTTTATTTTTTCATTTTTCTCTAAAATGTGGTACTCTTTACGCGCTTCCTGAAGCCATTGAATAATGTTGGGTATGGAATCATCCGTGGAACCATTATCGGCAACAACAACACAAAAGTTTTTATACCGGGAGTTATAAAGTGAACTCAGGCAATCAACGGTATCATTCCAACCATTCCAGTTTAAAAGTATAATGGGTATTATGTCGTTATTTGTCATTGACAATATCTGTGTTTTAGCGAAAAAGATATAAAACTATACCTTCAACATCTTCTTTTTAGAGGTTAATGGATGTATGATGTTATCCTTGTTCTTAAACGAAACACTCTTCAAAGAAATCAGGCCACTGAAAAATAACAGTGTCAAAGGTATTTCAATAACTGATAAAGTTGCAAAATAAAAATCAAACCATCCCATAACTAACAGTCCGTTAACAAAAGAGATTATACTCAATGTCCAAAGGCTTGGTTTATGCTTCATTCTGAACACTAAACCGTAAATGACGGCACTGAATATTAAAATGTAGCATATGGTCCACCAAAAACCTAAGTTAATGTATAAAGTCCCAAAAAACGTACGTACATTCGAGCCTGCCCATCCAATGTCGATATACAGAGAATTAATAGGTACTACAATGGATCTCCCGTCTATCAACGACAATAAATTATGAAAAGGTGCAAAAATATATTCCGGATGAGCTTGTTCTAATATACCGGCTTTTAAGTCCATACCTAAGCCGGCTGTCCCGCTTGTTAAATAAAAAATAGAATGATTGTAAATAAAAGCCATCAAATTGCTGTCCAGTTCACCATCTTCAACTGTAAATACATACAACAAATAATAGCTAAGAAAAAAGATGGCAAATCCACCAATTACAGTATATAAAACATATTTCAGTTTTAAAATGGTTTTTTTGGCAATCAGTCTCATGATAATTCCCGCTAAAACAGGAATAATAACCCATCCTTTAACCTGATATGTGATAGAGACAATTAATACTCCGAATATTAAAATAAACAACCAGGCTCTGTTCTTATTGACAAGATATATGGACAATATCATTACCGCCAACAACACCTCACGTATGTGAGCCCAAACACCTCTTGCCAATGTTTCACTGGCAAATTCATCAGATCCAATAATTTCCTCCAGGGTAAGAGTTTTTCTATAAATATAAAATAGAGTAAACACCAACAAAACAGATCCGATAATATATAAAGATTTAAACGTAGCAGGATCGGGAAATTCCTTTTTTTCTTCAGGTTTATGTTTATTATAAATTAATCCCAATAATAAGCTGGGTATAAAGAAAATAATTAGTCCAATGCTCCAAATTAAAATACTGGGAAAATAGAAAGGATAAAAATCTAAATTTACCGGAAGGAGGATATTAAGTAACACTATCCCTGTGTAAGGTATCATCAAAAAGTTCAAGGGCGTATAATAGGTATCCCATAACACCTTTTCTAATCTCAGCAGAAGCACTACTTCTATCAAAAAAGAAATTAAAATGACAATATTGATGACACCTTCTTGCATCAGCCATTCTTATTATGATAGTACAATCGATATATCCCGTATCCACATCCGACAAATAACAACATTTCTGACAACAACATCGCTATTGCTGCAGCTAAATTATCTAATTGTTGAACAGTCAGTAGCAAAAACATTATACTGAACAGACCAGCCAGCATAACATAGACAAAAAAATCCTTCTGCCGGTTAAAATTTATCAAGCCAACTATTCCCAACAAATAATTAAGTCCGCCGAAAAATATAACCAGGGACATAGTCCGAATAAGGGGAGTTGCATGAATCAATTCTTTTCCACCAATAAACTTAGCAATAAAAGGAGCGAAGAACAAAGTCAATATACTTAGAATCAACAAAATAACTGAAAGTTTTTTTACAATGTTGAGTAGAATTTTAATATTGTCTTTTATGGTACCGGATTTAAATCTGCTGCCTAAGTGGGGGAACAATGCCTGAGCGATTGGAGATACAACGCTTTGAACGGCTTTAATAACTTTTTCAGCCGCAGCATACACACCCACTGATGCATCACTCACAAAAATTCCCAAAATAAAAATATTGGCGTTCCTATACAAATTCATACCCAGGGTTGAGCCAAAAACCGCCATTCCATCCTTTAGCTGAAAAAGGATATCATTTATTCCAATTTTGGTGGGTTTGATACCGATGTATTTGTATGCAATTAAGGTACTAACTATGCCAGCTGCGATAGACCCAAACGAATTTAACAGAATTATATATTGAAAATCACTTTCATCTTTTATCAAAACAAATATCAGCACGGTGAAAATGGACTTAGATATAACATTAACGATGGTGATAAAGCGCATCTTCTCCAATCCTTGAAACAACCATATCGGTATAAATATTTCTCCTGCGACAATCCCTAATCCTAATAACAACAATCTGTGCTGTATATCATTCATAAAAATCAATGCGAAAACAAATAAGACGCCCACACTCACAACGGTAAGTAACAAGCGGCTGGCAATGACAGCGTGATAAATTGTGCTGATTCTTTCAGGGGATTCTTTTGACTGCGCTATTTGTTTTGTGGCTGAGAAATCAAATCCATAATTACTTACCATCAAAACGTACTGAATAATTACATAAACAAAGGCGTAAATTCCGTAATTTGAAGCTCCGACAACCCTAAACAAATAAGGAAGCGTGACCAAAGGAAGTAATAAATTAAGTGCATTCAGCAAATACAGAGATATGAAACTTTCAATCAGAGGTCTGTAATTGGAGTATTTTTTATGCATTTGCTTTTTTCTTATTCAGTAAAAACATACAATCAACTTATTGATTTTCTCGTTGAGTATCTTTTTGAAGCATGCCGAAAAAATACTGCACCAATAAAACTAATACAATTAGAAAACCTGCGAAGATACCTCCCAATGCAACTCCTTTTATTTTTCCCAACTTATCTTTTTTTAATGGAAATCTCGGCTTATCGATGATTTGAATAATTGGGGTCTCCCTGGCTAAATCTAATTTGAGGGTTTCTAAATTTTTTAAAACCTCTGCGTAAACAGTACCATACAGCTGCACATCGTATTCCTGTTTCAATTTAGGAACCATAGCCGTTTGCATGGCCCTGTTGACATTGACACTTGACAAGGACGAACTGTGCTCTAAAGCTGTTTCATAAAGATGTCGTACTGAATCGGCTGTTTTTTGCACCGTATTCAAATTTTCTACGGCTTGTGCCGTTTTGGTTTCCTTGTAAAAAGCGGAAGTTTGATCCATTAAATTTTCAACAAATAACTTGGAGTACTCTTCATCTTTACTGGTAAATAATATTTGTGACATGCCAACTCTCTTGTTTAATCTGTTGACTTTTAATTCATTCTTCTTGATATACCTACTATAAACAGATGAAATGATACTATCCTGTACGCGCGTTAAAGTTTCTGAATCCTGATCAACGGGAAAAGAAACTTCTCTTAACGACTGTTTTTTACTTTTTGACCACTTTTTACGAAGATCGTTATAATCAATATAAGCCTCCATTAAGGTCATTTCCTGACCCTTGTAGGTTACAGTCGACAATAAAGTTTGCCCAACTGCATGTTTCGATTTCATAATCTCCAACAGATTATCTCCACTAAAAACATCATTGCCACTATTTAAAAGAGATGCAAAACCTAAATTGCTGGCTAAATCCATCAAGCCACCTTTTCCACCTCCTTCAATCAAAGAGAATGACAATCTAGCAGTATATGTAGGCTTTATAACAAAAGAAAGTGTCAAACCTATCACGCCACCGGTTAATCCAACTATTACAATAAGCTTCCATTTTTTTAAAAGATATTGAAAGCTGCTTTTGATATAATTCCAAACGTCAATTATTGTCATTTAAATCACTGTTTACTTTTTTTGGTTACTTATTATTGAATACAACAGTACCATCGTCGATGTTACCGAGCTGGTAATTGTTATCACTTCAGCCGGGGTCATTTTATTCGTCAACGAAATAGGCTTCTGTGGGACTATAATCATGGAACCTGCAACAACCTTCGGATAAAACTTGATACCCAAAAACGAACGAGTACCCACTACTTTCCCATTTGGGTACAGGATAAAGGAATTTTTCTTCAAAGCCTTATTTGAAAAACCACCGGATGATATGATATAGTCTTTAAAATTATTTGTATTGGAATACACTACAAATGAAGGATACATCACTTCTCCAATTACCTTTACCGTCTGAGATTTTTTAGGTATAACAAGCACATCACCATTTTCAACAAACAAATCTTTTAAGGACCCGGGGCTTTTCACAATTTCTTCCAGGTCCAACGACACTACTCCCGCTGCATACAAAAGCTCCTGGATATCTTTTATACTGGCATAATTGGTAATCGTATCCAAGGCATTCAATTCGGTAATGCTGCTTATTTGCATTTTGCTTAAAAGAGCCATGTCCAAACTACTTTCCTTGGAACTCTGGAGAATGCGTCTCAGGTTTCTCGCAAAAATTTTAGCCATTGGATTGTCGCTTGCCCAGTTTTCTTCATTCCTTATCAAATAAGCACTGCTGACAGAAGCATAAGGCGTAAAGCCACCAGTTCTTTTTAACAAGTCTGACACCCTGATGTTTTTATGTTCAATGGTGTAAAATCCGGGATTCTTTACCTCTCCTTCGACTGATGCCATGCGTATGGGTTCAATACCTTCTATGGACCTAACAATCACAAGATCACCGTTTTCAAGATACATGGTTCCATCCTCACCTTCGAAATTCAAATCTTTGTCTAAACTAACAGTAAAAGTCAAAGATTTCTTACTACCTTCTTCCATTTTTGCCGGGTCTTTAATAATGCGTACTACCTGAATATTTTCGGTCTCGGCACCATCAGTAAATCCCTTTGCCAGAAAGACCAAATCCCTGACATTCATCTTCATGTTCAGCGGATATTTACCGGGGTTTTTCACCTTTCCTTGTATGGTCACAAACTGCTCATCCATGAAATTCTGCAAAGAATCAATTACGATGAGATCACCATTGATTAAATCGATATCCGAATCTTCGCCGGTAAGAATCTTCCCCAAATTAAAACTAATCATCTCCGGATTCTCATTTTTCTTCTGACGCTGGATGGTTGCTACATTTAAGAAAGCTTCGTCCTGCACACCACCTGCTTTGTCAATTAAACTTTTAATTGTAAGGTCAGGAGTCAAGGCATAAGTTCCCGGAGCTTTTACGGCACCTGACAATTCAACACGATTGTCATATATATCTTCTATTTTCGAAACAAAAATGGAGTCTCCGGCTACTAATGCAGTTGAAGCAGCCGAAGATTCGGACACATCAATTATGGTCCTTTGTGCATCAGCATATCTGTAAATAGTAATTTTATTACGATTGGCATCTCCACGCAATCCACCGGCATAATACAACAAATCAGAAAGTGATTCACCTTGAACAAATTCATAATAGCCCCGACGTTTAATGGCTCCATCAACAGTTATCTCATTTCTGTTAGGTTCAACAATCAGAATATCATTATCCTGTAACACAATATTGCTCTCTAAAGCCCCCGTCATCAAAAATTGATAAAAGTCTATTTCGCCCACTGTTTCGGCATTCCTGATTACCCTGATCGATCGCATGGATCCAATTTTATTAGGACCGCCACAAGAATACAGGGCATTGATCGCCGTTGCCAATGATGGCAAAGTGTATGTACCCGGAAATGACACTTCACCTGCTGCCGTAACCTTGATGCTGCGGATATTACCCAAATTAATATCTACTTTGGTTTCCTCTGAAGTGATACCTGAGTAATACCTGGAGAGTTCTTTTTTCAAGGTAGCGATGGCCCTTTCAAAAGTCATCCCCCCCACCCTGATCAATCCGACATTAGGGACACGTACATTTCCATCAGGTGTGACCTTTAATTTGTAACTGACATCATACAACCCTGAAATGTCAATGAGCAATTCATCATTGGTGCCAATAATATAATTAGTGGGAGTTGGAAGATTCAAATTGGGTTCAAAAGAAATGATAGCACGGTTAAACATGTCAGAACCAAAGACTTTCATCTTCTTGTCATCAACTTCCAACATAAACTCTCTGTAGAGAGAGTCCTCAATAAATGTTCGTTCATCAACATAGTAAGGAGTTTCATCTTCATCCAAAGTAGCATTCAAAGCCTGTATGTATTTTCTGAAATCAGACATCTGCTGAACATTGACGGGAAGATTGCCACCCTGACTTTGCGGTAAATAACTACCTGGATTGTATTGCTGAATGTTGGAGGGCATTCCGAACTGTTTTTGATTGGGATTGAGCTGCTGAAGCAACAACATGCGCTGTTGCGGTGTCATGCTATTCATATCCTGAGCGTGAAGCTTCAAAACAAAAGGTGTGACCAATAAAAGAATCAGTAAGCTTTTCTTCATTGTTTAATTTGTTTATATACAGAGAGATATTGTATTTTAGTCGTTGTTTAACTGTTTTTCCGATTAGACTTAATAACGCACAAAAACATTTTATAGTATGTCTAAAGACTTGAAAACACTTGCATTTTCATAAAAAATGACGGATATGCCCTTCGTCGCATTCAACATGAATATTACAGATTTTTTTTATCATCCTGATAATACTGGAAGTAAGAATCTGCGCCCTGATGTTTTTTCCTCCTCTTCTTCATGTCTTTCGAATATCCATATCCATATCCGTATCCATACGTTCCTACCCCATAACTTTTACTACGACCGTAAGTGTATTTTCTTGAATAATACTGTGAGTAATTATTCGCATCAATATCTACATCATTCAATACGGAATAAAACTGTATGTTATCAATTTTTAACTGGTTGGAAAGGTTACGTACAAAAAATTTGTTTGTCTTATTACTCCTGATGACAAAAAGATTGATGTCCGACAGAGCTGCAAACGAGTAGGCATCCGCTACAACGCCAATAGGACTGGTGTCCGCGATGATGAATTCATATCTTTTTCTCAACTCCCTGAACATCTCTGTCAATCTTTGGGAACGTATCAACTCTCCTGCATTCGGAGGCACCGTTCCTGCCGTAATAAAGTCAAAACCAGCTCCTTCAGGTCTTACAATAATCTCATCAAGCGTACATTGGTTGGCTAAATAATTAGAAACACCTAAATCGTTATTACAGTCCAGTTGCTTATAAATACTCGGTTTACGTATATCCATGTCAACCAACAATGTCCTTTTGCTTGCCATGGCATACGCAGATGCCATATTAATACAGAAATAGGTCTTGCCGTCGCCCGATTCAGAAGATGAAACCATGATGGTAATATCCGTTTTTCTTTGAGCAAGAAATTCTATTCTCGTTCTGACGATACGAAACATCTCGGTAAAAGATGAGCGCGGATTCTCCGACACAATGTATGGACTGTCTGAGTAAGTACGTCGTATCAGACCGATAAGTGGGAAGGCACAGTATCTTTCAACATCGTTTTCGGAGCGTATGGTATTGTTCAACAGTTCTTTCAACACCACAAAAGCTGCAGGCAAAACCAATCCAAGAATCAAAAACATGATAAAGGTTTTTGACCTTTCTTTGTAATTGATTACGGAAGTAGTCCTGGCTCTATCCAAAATATTATTGTCTGGTGTATTGGATGCTTTTAGTATCTGTGCTTCAGCTCTTTTTTGCAGGAACATGGTGTAATAACTATCGTTCATGCGATAACTCCTCTCAATGGCCACCATTTCCAACTCCTTTTCAGGAAGATTGTCAATTTGCTTTTGCACTTCGGCAAGTCTGCGATTCAAATCCTGTTTTTGGATTTCAAGAGAGGTGTGCATATTCTTGATAACCTCATTGATCGCTAATTTATTGTTTTCAATGTCACGTGTATACTTGGAGTAAAACAAATTCTTCTCGCTCATTTCACCTCGCAAAACGATGAGATCGTTGATTTGCTGAATGAAAGACATCAATTCAGGTTCATTCAAACCAAGACTGGATGGAGCTAAGATGGTGCCCTCATTCAAATTTGTCTGAAGATATTTTTTCAGATACGACAAGTAGGTTTCTCTTAATCTGATTTGATTCAGTTCATTGTCATAATTAGAAGCTTTGCTCAACAATTCACTGGTTAAACCTCCAAAATCAACAAGCTGGTTTTTTCTCCTAAAATCGGATAATTTATCTTCAGATTGCTCTAAAAACTCTGAAACCTGTGCTAATTGTTCATTGATAAAATTAATGGTTTTAGTAGCGGCATCGTTTTTCCTTTCCAAGTTAGACATCAAATAGATATCGCATAATTTATTGATAAAATCCACATCACGGGCAGGTGTCTTACTTGCAAATGAAATCTCAAGAACTGATGAGCCATCCATCACAAAGTTCAAGTTAATTCGGGAAGAAAACTCATTAATCAAAGATTCTTTTGTTCTGAATCTGAAATACAACTCTTTTTCAGACAAATTACCGGACACATCATTGACAGTCATAAACATCAGATGATGCTGAAGTGTCTCTCCCAACCTGCCTCTTATGTAGAAGCCTTTGGGAAGCTGTCCCTCATCTTCCGTAATCACGTAAGAATCATCTGCATAGATATTGATTTTAAAAAGAATGCCATATGCTTCGGGGGCAACATAATCTGTGGTGATACTGATGGGAGACCATCCGTACAAGTTATTGGTTCTGAACCTCCCCCTGGAAATGTATTCGGTTCTAAATTGCGGAAGACTGTCCACTACCCTCGCCATCAAGTCGTAAGAACTCAACATGATGACCTGATTGTTCACATTACGGAAGCTTTCCTGAATGCCGAAGCCCTGCATCAGCACCTGCGCACTATTCATTGCCGAACGACTTTCATCAATGATGACCGTACCGGAAGATTTATATTCGGGCTGCCATTTCCTGTTTTGCAAATAAGCAAAAGTGAGCATAATGGCCAGGGAGAAAAGGAACAAATACCAATGACTCACAAAAAGCATTATCCATTCCATGATGTCAAATGAGGATTCCTCTTCTTGAAATGCCGGTTTGTCTATGTATTTATTTGTTTCTTCCATAATCAACTCTTTTAAATCCTTGTAAGGAAGGTAAGGATCAAATTTAGACTACATGATATAATAGAAAGCAGCAAACAGCAAGCTTAATGAACTCGAAATGATTGAAATAAACGAACTGTAATTTTCAACCTTATAAAAACTTGCAGGATTTCTTTGTACATATATAATGTCATTCGGATAAATGTAATAATACTCCGAATTGATGATGCTTTTGGGGCGAATATCGAACTCCAATGTTTGAGTGCCTTTGCCGGTCTCTCTGATGATTTTCACCTTCTTGTAATCTCCCGTGTATCTGATTTCGCCCGACATTGACAAAGCCTGATACAAGGTCATTTTGTCCCTGAATATCGGATATACACCCGTGCCTATCTCACCAATAACAGTAAAAGTTTTGTTAGCTAATGTCAGTTTGATTACTGCATCCGGAACAATTTCTTTAAACCGCTGCTCAATGACTTCAGTCGCTTCTGCCAAGGTCAGTCCTTCTACAGGAATATTTTTGACAAAAGGAAAATCTACTGTGCCATCGGGATAAACCCGATATGAAATATAGTTCTGATAGCTCATCAAAGACTGGCCACCCGTAATTAATTTTGAAATCATTTCATCCGCGGTGATCAATCTGAATAACAATTCATCATCGACTTTTATCCTGTATTCTTCATACTCAACTTCCTCGTACTGAGGCAATCGTTTGTTTTTCTCCTGCAACAACCCCACATAGCGATAGCTGTAGCATGAACTCATCATCAAAATGATCATGCACAGAATGAATGCATCAGTTATTCTCGTCATACGTGGTTTCATGCACTAAATTTATTTAATTCTTTTTTGGAACCAACAAGATTCTGTATAAAAAAGTTCCTAATGAAACAGTTGAAAGCACTGTAGCAATGAAATTCGGCATATTAACTATGCTGAAAAACTGTTCGTCCAACCTTTGGATGTAAATCACATCATTGGGCTCAATATAATAATACTCAGAATTTAAAATGCTCTTACTACGTAAATCAAACATTTTCACTACTGTACCATCCTCTGTTTCACGAATGATACGCACTTTACTTCTGTCAGCAAATGTGCCCACATCTCCTGCCATTGCCAAGGCTTGAAAAATATTGATTTTCGCTCTGGTAATAGGATACTGTCCGGTTCCATTGCCTCCAATCACACTAAAATACTGACCTAGCACGTGTAATTCAACCGTACAAACTGCATTGATCGAATCGCGAAGAAAAAAGGGTTCTATCGCAGATTCAACCGTTCTTACGGCTTCGCGTATTGTCTGCCCTGCTATTATAACTTCTCCGACCATAGGTAGTACAATGCTTCCATTTTTCTGAATAGTATAGGAATATAAATCAGTAGCCGGAGTTAAAGTCGAAGTTTGCATCATCGGACTATTGAACAATGCATTAGTCTCTTCGTGTGTTGAATAAACCCGCAAATATATTTTATCACCTATTTTCAAACGATAGTCTTCATACACCAAACTATCTGCGTAATCAGGGATAATATTATCGGGCTCTTGCAAATAGTTCACCTTACGCGTAGTGATACAGGAACTCAACAGCAACAGCCAAAACGATACAAATGCAAAACGCAGACAGTTTTTACACATCAATCCTGGAGTGTATTACATTAGGTTATAAAATACGATAGAACTTCGCAAAGATAAATAAAAATACTTTACTTTTGCAAAAAGAAAAACAATAATAACCTGTGTCCCGATATTTAAAATTAATAAGAATTCAAAATCTTCTATTCGTTGCTGTGATTCAGTACATGATCCGGCAATTTGTGATTGCACCCTTGCTTGAAACTTCCGGCGTGATAGTATATGAATCATTCTTTCACGTGGGTTTACTGATTGCCGCTTCCGTGTTAATTGCGGCAGGGGGCTATATCATCAATGATTATTTTGACATCAAAATCGACACGCTCAACAAACCCGACAAGGTTATCGTTGGCAAAAGCATTGATAAACGCACCGCCATGCTCTTGTATCAACTTTGTACCATCAGCGGTATAGCCATTGGCTTATTTTTGTCGTGGTACGTAAGAAGCCTTATGCTGGCATTTGTTTTTTTGATAGTACCGGGACTACTTTGGTTTTATTCGGCAAGCTACAAGCGACAGTTGATTATTGGCAACGCAGTCATCGCATTCCTTTCTGCACTGTCTGTATTGATCGTTCTTTTCACTGAATTGGAATACTTGAAAACACAAGCTTCTGTTGTGTTAAATCCGGCTGTTTACAACAGTCTGTTTGCCTGGGTGAGTGGGTTTGCACTGTTTTCATTCCTGCTGACCTGGATACGCGAAATCATAAAAGACATGGAAGATGTGTATGGCGACAGAGAGATGGAGTGCCGCACCCTTCCTATAGTATGGGGGATAAAAACTACAAAAATAATCACTATTGGTCTTATAAGTATTACAATAGTAGCCCTCTTAATCATCAATCATGTTTATATTGATTTTGAAGGGACACTTACCTTAAGATATATCTTATTCGGATTAATTTTACCACTTGCGTGGGTTATTTATCTGTTAATCAAAGCAAAGCAACCTGATGAATACCATAAAATTTCTAGTCTGATCAAATTTATCATGGTGATTGGTTTACTTTATGCACCAATTTTTTACTTTTTGCTTGCCCGGAAAACGGGGCTTATCTTATTCAACCTTTTTACTGTTTCCTAAGTTTTTTAGCTGATCATGTTAGATAATTTAAAAAAATACCGCATCATCCTGGGGTCAAATTCACCAAGACGGCAAGAGTTATTGAAGGGCATCCGTGTAGATTTCGAAGTAATTCCTATAGACGCTGATGAACACTTACCCGCTCATATTCAAGGGATAGAAGTAGCCGGCTACCTTGCCGAAAGAAAGGCAGATAGTTATAAATACATCATCACAGAACAAGACTTGCTGATTACGGCAGATACCATTGTGTTGTACGAAAACCGAATTTTAGGTAAACCTCACAACAAACAAGAAGCGACAGAAATGCTTCATTTCCTTTCGGGGAAAACACATCAGGTCGTTACCGGAGTTTGCATCAGCACCATCAATCGCCGACACATTTTTCACACTGTCACTGAAGTCAAATTTTCAAACTTAACGGAAGAGGAAATCAACTACTATATTGAAAACTACAAACCATATGATAAAGCGGGAGCATACGGTGTACAGGAATGGATAGGCTTCATCGCCGTTGAACACATCAACGGTTCCTATTTTAATGTCATGGGATTACCGATACAAAAACTGTATCAGGAATTGAAAAAATGGTGAGGCGGTGGTCCGGGGTTCCGGGGGTGCGAGGTCGCGAAATGGACGGTGGTTTTAATGGACGGTGGTTTTGATATTGTAAAGACGGGGCATGCCCCGTCTTTACGGTGTGTGCGGCGTTTTCAGTAGAGACGGGGCATGCCTCGTCTCTACTGAATAATTTTAGCCTTTACACCATCTTTGGATTCATTCATTTCCATCAAGATTGTGTCACCTTCCTGTACATCACCGGACAGGACAACATCAGCCAATTCATCTTCAAGATAGCGTTGGATGGCTCGCTTGAGGGGACGGGCACCATATTGAACATCATATCCCTTGTCGGCAATAAAATCTTTTGCTTCATCAGATAATTTAATGGTATAGCCCAGGTTTGTCACACGTTTGAACAACCCACTCAATTCCAAATCAATAATTTTATTGATGGCCTCTTTATCCAATTGATCAAAAATAATGATATCATCCACGCGATTGATAAACTCGGGAGCGAAAGTACGATTCAGCGCTTTTTGCAATACTCCTTTGGCATATTCAGGATCAATTTCAGCATCAGTGTCGACCTTAAAGCCAACCCCTCTGCCAAAATCCTTCAACTGGCGAGTCCCTACATTGGAGGTCATAATGATGATGGTATTCTTAAAATCAATACGCCTGCCCAAACTGTCTGTTAGACGGCCTTCATCCATAATCTGCAACAAGATATTAAACACATCGGGATGAGCTTTTTCGATTTCATCCAGAAGGATGACCGAATAGGGTTTGCGACGTACGCGTTCTGTCAGCTGTCCGCCTTCTTCGTAACCTACATATCCCGGAGGTGCCCCAATCAGTCGTGACACAGAGAATTTCTCCATGTACTCGCTCATATCCACCCGGATAAGTGCATCCTGACTATCGAACATAAATTCAGAAAGTACTTTAGCTAAATGGGTTTTTCCAACACCGGTCGGCCCCAAGAAAATAAATGAACCGATAGGTTTTCCGGGATCTTTCAATCCCACCCGGTTACGTTGTATGGCTTTTACAATTTTCTCCACCGCTTCATCCTGTCCGATCACTTTGCATGCTAAATCGTCTTTCATCTGTCTGAGCTTCAAACCTTCTGCCTGAGCAATGCGTTGCACAGGAATACCTGACATCATGGCAATCACTTCTGCCACTTGCTCTTCATCGACGATTTCCGGATTGAGTTGAGACTCTTTTTCCCAGCGACGGATGGCATCCTCCAACTGATATTGATGCTGCTTTTCCTGATCCCGGATAGGTCCGGCCAATTCATATTTTTGTTCGCTGAGCACTTTCATCTTCTCCTTCTTCAATTCCTCAATTTTCTTCTCCAACTCCTCAATTTCAGCGGGGACGGAGACCGAACCGATATGCACGCGAGAACCGGCCTCATCCAATGCATCGATGGCTTTATCAGGAAAACTGCGATCAGTAATATACCTGTCTGTCAGTTTGACACATGCCTTGATGGCTTCAGGCGTATATTTTACATTGTGATGATATTCATATCTATCCTGAATGTTCTCAAGAATAGTCAAGGTCTCCTCAGCAGTAGTCGGATCAACCATGATCTTTTGGAATCGGCGTTCCAAAGCTCCGTCTTTCTCAATGCTTTGACGATATTCATCCAGGGTAGTAGCACCAATGCATTGCAATTCTCCGCGCGCCAACGCCGGTTTCAGCATATTGGCTGCGTCCAGAGAACCAGGTGCTCCACCGGCTCCTACAATGGTATGTATTTCATCGATAAATAAAATGATATTCGGATTTTTTTGCAGTTCATTCAATATCGCTTTGATGCGTTCTTCAAACTGTCCTCTGTATTTGGTTCCTGCAACAATAGATGCCATATCTAAAGCCACCACCCTCTTGTCGAATAACACGCGGGACACTTTCTTGTGCACTATCCTCAGTGCCAAACCTTCTACTATCGCTGATTTTCCCACACCAGGGTCTCCTATTAATACAGGGTTGTTCTTTTTGCGGCGACTTAAGATTTGTGCCAGGCGTTCAATTTCACGCTCACGTCCGACAATGGGATCCAAACGATCTTCTAAAGCAGCTTTCGTAATATCTGTTCCAAAAGAATCTAAAGCGGGAGTGTCGGAATGTTTCGAAGCTCCCGATGCCGATACTTTCCGACGCGGACGAGGATCATCATCTTCATCATCATCATGAAATGCAGGCCCCATAATCGGCTCATCCAGCTTCGGTGCTTCTAAATATGACTTCACTTGAGCATAAGTTAGATGCTCTTCGTTCAAAACCTCCTCTGCCAAATTATTTTTTTCTTTGAGTAACGCGAGTAGTAAATGCTCAGTATCAGCCACATCCGATTCAAACTTGCGGCTTTCCAACTCCATAATCTTTTTAATGCGCTCCGCACTTTTTAAAAACGGAATATCCTGACCCACGGAACCTCCATCAGTCCTGATTTGACTTTCAATCGTTTGTTTTATTCGGGGAAGATTAATGCGAAGATCATTCATGATTTCTATTGCCTTACCACGTCCATTACGCAAAATACCCAGAAGCAAATGTTCCGGTCCCACGTAGTTATTTCCCAATCTTTCGGCTTCTTGCTTGCTAAACAGCAAAACGTTATGTAATTGTTCTGAATAGTTCATTGTTATGAAAAAACTAATTGCTTGACCCAACAAAAGTAGGTATTTTTTTTGATTTTAAATTGATTAACGCTCGCCAACACAGCAAAATCAGTACCCTTACGGTTTTTTATAAAAATACTGCTATTTTGTCAGGTATGGAAATCGCAAAAGTATATCAGATAAAAATTAAATTTTTATCAAAATTTCTTGTAACTTTGTCGTCTTAAAAGCTCCTTTCATTATACGAGGAAAAATTCATTCACTTTTCATTTCAATAAATATGGAAAACAAAAAATTGCTTCAGAAAGTTATTGCGAAAGCCCAAACCTGGCTGGACGGAAATTACAATGCCGACACAAAAACGGAAGTAAGACGTATGTTGGATGCACCGGACAAAACCGAATTGATTGAGTCGTTTTACAAAGATTTAGAATTTGGTACCGGTGGATTACGTGGCATCATGGGTGCCGGAACCAATCGCATGAACATTTATACGGTTGGAGCTGCCACACAGGGCTTAAGCAATTATTTAAAATCACAATTTCCGGATTTGCCGCAAATATCGGTTGTGATTGGTCATGATTGCAGAAACAACAGTCGCCTGTTTGCCGAAATTTCAGCCGACATCTTCTCAGCTAACGGCATTAAAGTCTATCTGTTTGAAGATCTGAGACCAACTCCTGAAGTTTCATTTGCCATCCGCCATTTTGGTTGTCAAAGCGGTATCATCCTGACTGCCTCTCATAATCCTAAAGAATACAATGGCTATAAGGCTTATTGGGACGACGGCGCACAAATGTTGGCTCCGCACGATGAGAATGTGATTAAAGAAGTAAATAAAATCAAGGATGTCAACGAAATTAAGTTTCAAGGAAATCCTGCATTGATTGAGATTATCGGAGAAGATATTGATGAAATATATGTGGACAAGCTCAAAACCATTTCTTTATCTCCCGATGCTATCAAAAAATATTCTGATTTAAAAATCGTATATACGCCCATTCACGGTACAGGTGTTAAATTGGTGCCACAAGCTTTGAGGGCTTTCGGCTTTACCAATATCATCAATGTTCCTGAACAAGATGTGGTAAGTGGAGATTTTCCGACCGTTTATTCGCCCAATCCTGAAGAACCGGCTGCTTTAGACATGGCTATCAAAAGGGCAATAGCTACGGATGCTGACCTTGTGACAGCAACCGACCCTGATTCCGACAGAATCGGAGTTGCTGTCAAAAACGATAAAAACGAATGGATTTTATTGAACGGTAATCAGATAGCTATAATTTTCATCTATTACCTGATTCGCAGGTGGAAAGAAACCGGCAAAATCCGAGGCAACGAATACATTGTAAAAACCATCGTTACCACAGAAGTCATCAGAGATATAGCCCTAAAAAACAATATAGAATATTATGATGTCTATACCGGCTTCAAGTGGATAGCCAAGGTAATGCGTGAAAACGAAGATACAAAAACTTACATCGGTGGTGGAGAAGAAAGTTACGGGTTCTTACCTGAAACATTTGTTCGTGACAAAGATGCGGTATCTTCAGTTGCGTTGATAGCTGAAATAGCTGCCTGGGCAAAGGATGAGGGCAAAAGTCTGTATGAATTATTGCAAGACATCTATATAGAGTATGGT